>Ga0265797_10003232_pt1 | contig 26329 bp, 27 predicted proteins | sample P2T30metagenome_FD_192433 | JGI IMG/M metagenome (GOLD analysis project Ga0265797, IMG submission 192433) | Plant litter microbial communities from East Loma Ridge, Irvine, California - P2 T30 | ecosystem: Environmental > Terrestrial > Plant litter > Unclassified | place: USA: California... | reverse complement strand
CTGGCCGCTGCGTCTCTAGCTATGATGACTGAAGCGTCTCGGTCCGCTAGCTGGCGGCTGCACGCCCTCGCCGAGATCTTCAACATGGCGTCATCGTGATTTAGAGTTGTTGACGAGCTTCTTCATCATGAGCATTCGTTTGGCGGGTGCTCGGCGAGAGTTTGACGGTCGCGTCACTATCAGTTCACGTCGCTCCAGATTTCGGCGTTGCTGCCCTGCGGCGATCATGCCCTTGCTGCCGTGTCATTGCGCTAACCCGCAAAAATGCTATAGCACTCAGTCACATGACGCGGAAGCCAACCCCGCCGTGCCACTCAACACTTCGACTGCCTGGGCCTTCTCATCACGAAGTCGCTTCATTACTCTGATTACTGAACTCCTCAATTCTCTAGCTTGCGATAGCATGTGATGCACAGAATGCTTGTCAACACCAGCGTCTTAATCCGACGTCCTACTCAAGTGAATTCACAGTCTCCGCCTTCTGTCAGCTATGAAGCTTCATCTCGAACCTCGTTGTCCAGCACTGCGGTGTAGTCGCGGGCCTTACATATCCCTCTCCGACATGCCGGACATCTGATCTCAGGAACTCCGGGATACACCCCGTTCACCACCTCATCTAAGCACCCGCGATGAAATGCATGCGCACAGGCCTTTAGCTGCACGTACACGTTGTCAACGTCCGTGTAGTCTTCAAGGCAAATTGGGCAGCGCTCGGTCGCTATTGGCGCGCTCATCGCATCGCACAACTCGTCGAGATCAATCCGCGGTCTGGTCGGCTTTAGTGGAACGTCCGCAGCAGGGCCGTTGTCGAGATGGCGATTAACCTGAGCTTCGAGCTCTGCGGTAACCACGTCGCCCATACCTGCAGGGCGTGTCCAAGACTGTCTATCACCGCTTCTAGTCCCCTCTGGTGCACCCACCATGTGCAGCTTCAGCAGATTTGCACGTATGGTGCCATCTGGATCTGCTTTCAAATGATCGACCTAGGCCAAGGCCCAATGGAGGAAGGCAATGTACGCGGTTGCATGCAAGAGTTCCGGTGGGACAGCATGGTAGAGGGCATGTAGCGGGCATTGCCCGACGTACTCGATGTTACCCCTGGTATTGAGGGTCGCCAAGGCCTCACGCACAGGCTTGGGGATGTCTGAAAAGGGATTTCGCAGCACTAGCTTCGAGGACCGATTTAGCACCTCATAACCTTCACGCAGCACACCCACGACCTCTTCGTCGGGATATCGATCACTAAGGCCCAGACGATGATCGACGAGGTGAACGTCGATGGTGTTCAGTAAGAGCCAGAGAAAGTGCTTGATGACATGCTCGATGTTTTCCGCGGCGTACCCATCTTGGATGCGTATCTCGTCCTCGAGAAACCACGTCAGACCGGGCCACATAACTGAGTCTTCTTCTTCGACTGCCTCCTTCTGCAATTCAAACGCGGAGCTACGATGGACTGGTGATTGCTCGTAGTTAGGCCACCAAGTCGTCCACTCGTAGTACTTCCACAGCTCAGGCCCCAACGTTCCATCAACGTCCGCCTCGGGATGTGTCGCACAGCTTATAATAAACCAGAGGCGGTCGTTCCGGTCCTTCTTTTTATCCTCATGACCATCTTCCGCGTCAACCAGTTCGCGCACGCACAGATCGAAGAAGTCTTCAATCGGAACTTCAAGTAGCTGGCGTCTTATTTCGCTAGGAGCAGTGCCGAAGTGTACATCATTGAAATAAAAATCTTTTAGGTCGGTGTGGGCTTGAGGGTGAATCCCCCTGGTGTCGGTGAGTCGAATATGCGAAGCGTCCTGTGCGACCATAGCTATAGGCCGCAGGATATGCGTGTGAACGCCTATGAAGTCTTTGACACGCGGTTTGAGCAGGGCTGTTAGCCAAGGTAGAGGAGCGGGTTGCATGCCGCCCCGTGTAATCGGGGTAGGGGTAGGCGTCGTCATCGTCGATCGTATCAGCGTCGAGTTGTGGCTGGATGGAGTTTAGGTAGAGTGCGTGGTAGGAGTGAGTTTAGTACCAAGGCCTTCGGGAGAAATGGGATATAGTGGTACAATTAAGCAAGAGCATTGTGTGAATTGCGACATGACCGTTCAACTATTGTACAGTGAACAGACGGTCATGTCACAGCTTCCAGTAGGGGAACTGCACCTCTTGTTGGTGAGTAAGATGAATTGGCAAGATGCAATCAAATCATTGCAGCCATTGCTACGTAACGAACAATTCAATCATGTTACTCTCAATCGCACTACCAGACTTCTCGCACGCCTTTTCGCAACCCCAGTATCGCTGGATATAAACGATGTCAGAAGTCGAGCTAACCGCTAGTCATACAACTATCGGGATGCCATCGTTTAGATCTTTGCCAAAAGGATATGACTTCAAGTGATGTTGCAGGAGACAAAAATGATAATTGAATCCTTGTGTCGGAACAAAGACGTAAAGGTGGTTCGTGTTGTTTGTCGATTAGTGTGGTGAGTAGAACGGGTGGTTCGCGCAGTATCAGCCACTTCATCAGAGAAGAGAACAGTCTTTACACAAGTATAGCCTACTACCAACCCGTCGTCTAATTCAGCGTCTCTTACTACTTATCACGAAGCCAAGTTCGTCGTAAACAGCAAACGCAAAAGCAAAAAAAGTCAACCCCCCCCCCCCCCCCAAAATGCTCAAACCTAAATTTCAGCCGCAACAACGACCAAGAAAAGGGCAAAAAAGATGTGTTGTGACCTAACCAGGGGTCGCTTTTTTGTGCGTCAGCGGTGCTATCTCGAACGTGTGACTCTTGCGAGTGGAGTGGAGTGAATACTTACAACCTGGAATCTCTTGATATCGAACTGAGTCGTAGTCAAGCGCCTTGCCATTGGGCCATTAGGCCAGTTGTACTGATTGATGAAGGACCGGGGAATTCTATAATACTAGACCTTGGTTAACACAGCAGGTTTCATCAATCAATATTTACAGGAATCATCGTATTGCTGGGGTGGGTGGTCGCAGTGTAGCGTGAAAGAGTTTGCGCTTGTGGTGGGGTTTCGGAAGGCTTCGGCGGGGTGGGGCACGGCAAGCTTCCCAACTTGCGAAAGGACGCGTTGAACTTGAATGGGAACACGAAGCTTACGCGACAAGGAACAAACATATACACGATTATTGTTTTGCATTAATGTGTCGTATCTATTCTATAGATTCACATCTATGAGGCTGCTCACGGATGCACGACTAAGCCCTTGCTGCGGGCTGTGTGAGCGTGCTTCCGCCGTCGGGGTACAGGACCTGCTCGTTGAAAAAAACGCCACCTGGGCCAGCCAGCAGGAGTACAGTCGCAGCCATATCGGTATCAGCGCCGGGACGGCCAGCGGGGTTGCTCATGCCGGACTCGATACGGCTCTTGTTGTCCTCGTCGGAAGTGCCAGTGGTCATCTACATTGTGTTAGCTCGCCCTTTACCAAAGTGTTTTCGGATCTTCAATTACATACCTCACTCGGGAACACACCAGGCGCGATAGTGTTAACGCGGACCTTGGTGCCCGCAAACGTCGTAGCCAACATGCGGCTCAAGTGTGTAGCAGCCGCCTTGCTCGACGCGTAAGAGAACTGGCCACTGCTGCTACCCTTCATGTATCCTGAGATACTGCTGACATTGATAACCTGCGAGCTGTATCTGGGAGTGACCTTGCCGCCCTTAGCCAAGAGAGGTAGGAAGTACATTGACATCCAGAAGATGCTTCCGACGTTGGTCTTCATGGTGTCGGCCCAGTTCTCGGGCTGCGACTTGAGGAAATGGTCGGAGATGGCTTGTGCGTCTTCCATGTTTGGCTGGCCGTTTGCGGAGAACTTGGTGTTGTCGTCGCGGGCGATACCCGCGTTGTTGACGAGGATTTGGATACCCTTTGGCTCTTTTTGGCACATCTCCTCGTAGAGTCGCTTTACGTCGTCCTTCTCGCTGGGTAGTGTTAGTATTGACACTCACCGTGTTGATAAATCGTGTGCTTACCTGACATCTGCCTGGATAGGAATGATCTGGCCTGGACCACCGCCGCTGTACAGCTCCTCCGTCTTCTTCAGTACCTCATCACGTCTTGATGTAATGTATACTTTCGCGCCGTTTGCAACTAGCGCTTGTGTAATCATCAAACCGATACCAGTTCCTCCACCAGTGACGAGAGCGGTGACATGAGAAACATCAAAGAGCTTAGAGCCCTTGAGCTCATCGGTGTTTGCCTTGCCGCCACTCATGTTTCTGACGATTTGGTATGTAGTTTTAGGGATGAATTGATTTGTTCGTAGTGTCGATGTGATCGATTTGGTAGCTGTAGGAAGGTTTCTTGAGAAGAGTCGGAGCATGTTGGGATATGCTTGTAGTGGTTGCGACCTTTATGTGGTTTAAAGGTGGAGGAACGATGTCACAGTTGGATGCGAACATGATGACGTTGAGACGACGCATGAGTGCTTGTAGAGGGGGTCCAATGCATTAGGCACTGGCGCGACGCGTCGATGCATGCTATGAGCGCTTGCATTCATCGAATTCTGCTTTCCCCATAGTAGAAGCGCACGCCACCAACAAATAGCATGCTCTAGCATCGGTTTATGCTGGTGAAGACGGCAATCACGGCTAGAAGCGAGTTGAAGACCGATGCCGCTAGAAATGCAACAGTTAGATACTGGCCTGTATGCGCAAAGATGTATCGAATATGGACCTAGAGTAGTGTCGTCCTGCCTACATAAACACAGCGCTTCAAAGCTGTCTCAGTAGCATCGCCAGCAGTCACGAACGATTCAATCCGTCGCTTGTGATGGCTTCGCGGAAGCAGCCATGCGATTTATTTGACGTATGATCACGCTTCAACAGCCATTGGAGAGTATATGCGAGGGTAGCATCGGCATCGTGAGTACCATGGAGAGCTGAAGTCGTGAAAGGTGATGGCGCCGAGCTGCCCAGGTGCGTATCGCGACCTCGGGAGGCTCATGCACCAGGTATGACGCAAACTACCTTCCGAATTATCTCCGCACCATCTCCGGGCAATCGCTCATCCCTGAACGAACGCTGGCTTAGAAACCGCGCACCTGTTACAAACCACCACGCCAACGACTGGCATAGCGAGCGCGTGTTGTCGAACAGCTACGCCTAGCACGTAATCTGCACACTTTGTCAGCATGTCCGCGATCATTGGATGCTGAACATTAGTAACACAGCTTGGCCTCGGGAATAGAGCTATGGCATCATCGCCACAGAGATGCCGAATGAGGGGAAGCCCCGGCGGATGAAGGGCGACCTGACGTCGCAATGGTAGGAAGCATTTCTAATCGCATAGACATATATAGCAGCATCGAAGCTGTCCTTGATCACACCCTATATCGATGCAACTTACCATACAGCCACTGATCCAGCAACTACTATCACCACTTTCGATCCAGTCTTCGCAAACCTTTGATCATACATTCTCATTACGACTGCGAACGAATCTAGCATACCAGTCACCAAGATGACGACCACCGCCTCTCATCCTACACCCGCGCATCAACTCTCCAACCCTGCGCCTGCCACCAGCGACACGACCTCTTCCGACGTCAACTACCAAGGCCTACCCATCCCTCGCGGCCCCGTCACAGCATCGCTATCCTTCTACAAAGCCCCCGAAGACGGCTCACCACCACATAACTATGTCGAGCCACTTCCAGGCGTGCCACAACGGAATTGGGGCGACGATTGGACCAAAGTTGAACTCAACGACGTACGAGGTCAGGAGCAAAAGTTCACACTCGACAATAACGCCTTCGACACATACCAGAACATCAAGAGCCGGCTGGACAGAGATCGTTTTGCAGACGACGAGGCAGTAAAACGCGTATACTACCCGGAAGTTGAGCAACTGCTCATGAAGAACGTACAAGGCGCGCAAAGAGTCCTCCTCTTCGACCACACGATCCGTCGACCGACCGGCAACCGCAACCCCGTCCAACGCGTACACATTGATCAAACACCTTTCTCCGCCGCCGAACGCGTCAAGTTCCACCTACCCGACGAAGCCGAACAACTGCTACAAGGCCGCTACCGCATCATAAACGTATGGCGCCCGCTCAACGGCCCTGTTATGGGCAGTCCGCTCGCGGTCGCCGATAGCCAGACGGTGCGCGATGGCGATTTGATACCTATTGAGCATCGCTACCCCGATCGAAACGGACAGACGGCGGCGGTGGCGTACAACCCGGGGCAGAAGTGGTACTATTGGTCTGGCATGACGAATGAGGATCGTCTGTTGCTTAAGTGCTTTGATAGCGATGAGAATGTGGGTCAGTGGGGTCGTGTACCGCATACAGCTTTTGTCGATCCAAGGACACCAGAGGGTGCGGTTGGTAGGGAGAGTATTGAGGTTAGGGCGTTGGTCTTCGGTTGAAGCAGTCACATGCTATCGGTCTCCAATGTTGCTATCGCTTCTAGGTATATTCCATAGGTGGCCAATTACTTCTAGTCAATAATTAAGATTCGTACACTTTCAAAACATCGCAGCCCCAGCTTTCATCCATCCAAAAGAGATATTACACATTGCTTTGCATTCAGCTTGTAGCACTATCCACTTCAACATACGCTTGCTTACGGCGCTTAGCCTCATACTTTCTCACTTGTAATCTCTGCGAGATTTGATCCAACCCCGCCTCGCCAAACTCGCAGTCAAAGGCTCCTTCGCGCAGGCGCATCGTCTCTTTCGACCGAAACGTCGGCACCATGATGCCAATTGTAGACCATTTCTCACCCTCGGCCGTTTCGAATTGTAGGTGGACTTTCTTCTTGCCGTTACGCTCTCTTCGGGAGCACTTCTTCACTAACAATAGTTACATTAGTGGTCGTGGTCCCGAAGCCCATGATTCAGGTGTTAAATGGCCGCTTACTGAGGGCTTTTATCGTTTCTTGCAGCTCCTCCACATCTTTCTTGGTAATAACCGCTAGGTCGTTGGCTTTGGGAGTCTCTGGCTCCGCGACATGGTGAAGATCTGCCGGGGCGTGGGCTTTGGTACATAGTATGTACCGTTGCATGCAACGAAAGCATGAATTCAAAGAAGATTCGTGAGCTTGGGGAGCGTCTGGATTTGCAAAATCGTGAAGATCCAGGAGCTTGAACTCATAGCGAAGACAATCCTCTGTTTCATAGGGCACGTCTTTTTCCTGCAAGGAGCGCAGGATGTCGGGAAAGTATTTCATTGCTTTTGTGCTTCGCTCGAAGGTAGTTTGTGGAATATACTTGGTGTAGTGCAGCGTAAGAGTACATCGTTCTCCAAAGCAAAAGGCTTTCTACGTGAGCAGTGAGCCTGATCGGAGTCATCTGGACCTACGGTCGGACTTATACATGACGCTCGCTGCCGGATTCGGTCTTTACGCTCGTCTCTTATGGCTCAAGTTCAAATGCGATTGTCAGTGGTCCTCCGTCATCATCAATGGAATGATTGCGCAGACCCATTGCGGCTTTTTTCGGCCGTGGAAAAAGCTTTTATCAGTTTGGATCTCTCGAAAGAAGCATCGCAACTACTCGCCAGCTATGAGCCGTGAAAGCCAGTCACCGTCTTGGTGGTAAGGTCATGCGCGAACTAACTTATGACCCATCTAATAATTCACCGAGCATTTCGAGTAGATAAGTGCGATTGGCCGAGAGATCATTGCAGTCGAGGCGATTCGTACTTATACTGTGGGTCTTTAGTTTTTGGTCGTCGCAGAGTTGTCTGCTCTTCACTCTTCAAGGATGCATTGTGCACCGTTGTCAGCTCCAAAAATGATTGATCATCTGGTACGATCCGTGACGCATTTGGAGAGCGCGGCTAGCTCCTTGAGGTATTGGCATTCTTCACATGTCACCCTGTGTGCTCCCACTTTGCATTTGACACTCCTTCCAAAATGCAAGAAAGATGATTTCATGCTTACAGCACCTCATTCTCGCTAGGCGTCAAGAATCATGGCCTAAGGTAAGCATCTTTCTAGAGTTCTCATGCCCCGATCATGTAAAGTTAGCACAGTATTGTCCCCCAAGATAGTATCTCCTGTAATGTGTATTTGTATTGTAGTAATTTTAATAATCGGGGCCGTCACTCATCTTATGATGACGTCTCAGTACAACAGTGGCGTAAACCCTAGGGATGAGATGTGACGCCATGATGAATTGGAAGAGAATGCCCATGGTAAACGAGTGTAGTATTTGTACAAACTGCGAGCGTGACCAAACACGCCCCAGCGTCTTTCCCATCCATTATTTCCTCCATAATTCTATGAACATAACCGCACTCTCAAGAATCCCGAAGCCCAATTCATGATGTCGATGCTGACTTATAAGGCCATGACATGACTGGCGTTCTCAACATCAATGTCCCCCTGTATTTCAGCGAGCTTGATTATGACCTGATCCATAGTTTCTTTCAGTGCTGGCACCGCTTCTTCCGGTGTGGCTTTCCAAGGCCCTCTAGGTCCTCCATCAATCTTAAGGTTCGGCGTATGCAACTGCGCGCGATATTGGACAGCGCCAGTGACAGGGTTCTTGAACCTCATCATCCTGATCTCTCCCTCGATTTTATGTTTCAGTTCGCCTTTCTTACAGTCCCAGATTCCTGTAAGTAAATACTTAGTTAGCTTACTCAATTTGACCATCATTTTTGGGCTTACTTTGGAGTGAATCAGCCTTGCTCAGAGTTTCTGCGGACCAGTATTGCCTTTTGTAGAGGAGCTCTCCGTCTTCACGTATGCCAGCCATTTCGAGTGATCTGGTTCGAATTTGGAATCGCTTTCGTTGGATGGGTATGTGTGCGAGCGCGTGCAAGTAGAATGTGGATTGTGATTATGATGATTGTATGGTACCGTAGACAATGCTATTGTCTGGCTCTTTATACTCTTCAATTATGAGTCCTTCCTATTATCTTGACTCTACGTTATTGCGTGGTGCTGCGCATTGACTGTTGTTGTCGTTCAGCTGCGGACTCATAGCATAGTGACGAGCACCCCAACGATCAAAACACAATGATTGAGTTACAATTTGACTCCTTCATGACATCCACACGACTCATAGTGTTGAAGAAGTCGACATGTGACAAGTTCGCTGGGATTTTGAGCATCACGGATGTACATGACATCGCACCGCGCTCCTCATGTCTCTTCTAACAGGTCTAATCCCATGCGCATCAAGCTTGAACATAGTGACGCCGTTAATGCACGAACAGCTCCGAGACCCATCAATCACAAGCGTGGTACCTGTGTTACCGCGACTATTGTATAGCATCTTCGGCGAGATCCTCCGCAAGTTCATGACCCTTACACCGATGGTGGCCACCGCCGTAAGTACCGAGCAATCACACTAAGCGTAGACATATTTGTTCGTACAAGCTGCAGGGGTTCTCTAACCATATATTGGTGTCTGTTCAGCAGACATTATGTGATCCGTCATTGATTTCATTTCCCATCCAGTGGTACAAGATATTGAAAGACATGATCTAAACCTTCCTGTGTTCTATACGTCTGACAGATCGGTCGAATAATCGGCATCGGACCAGTGTAGTTCATCGCCAGTATCATTCAATCGCTTGGCTTTCCTTTCCTTCTTCATTGCCTTTCTATTTTCTTTCTCAAGTCTTTCCTCCTCCTTTCTTCTACGGCGGTTTATGAAGTTCCGATCGTCCAACCTTTCCGCAAGGCTCATGACCGCTTTCGAGGGCTTTGAGCAAGGGTGACCCTCCAACTCAGTCTCCTTTCCTTCAATGTTCCGGTAGCTGAGAACACATTTTGATTTGCTCTCGCCCATGTGCAGCTCCGGTTTGATCTTCACGAATATCGTAGCTACGTCGATGCTCTCGAATTCGATGGTGAAACCTATTGTGTACGTCAGTCAGTCAAACAATCTGTCACTCAAACGCAGGCGAATCGTCATACTCAGCGGGTATCGCAATCCCCCGATCCATTCGAGAGTTTCCAAATGCGTGTATGCAATGCTCAAGCTTAGGGCTTCATTGTTTGACGCGGGGCCGTCGTCTGTTCCCACAGCGTGGGTTTGCGAACAGATTCCGGATGTACTTTGATGTTCGAGAAGCGGCGTGCCCGTAGGTTGTTGAGGGAGGTCCGCCAGAGTAGATTGTTCCTTCTCATTGTGAGAGGCTGTGGAGGCTGGAGTTGCTGGTTCCTCAGACTTCCCCTTCGATCGAAAAGACAAGTGATCTTTGAAGGGCATCTTTCAGTGTATGCTATAGGTAGGTATGAAGGTAGTGAAAGGTGTCTGGTGTATGCATCTGTCCAACTATGTCAATTTGTATTAGCAGTGACTCCGACTGGAGTCATTGCTTCGGTTCATATACACACAGGCCAACGGGTAAGGTGTTCTGAAGTCACTCGCACTCTCGTTTCCAGTCATATATTAGTGACTGGTCTTCGAAGCTAGACACGTGCCGCATTGTCGACGTTGGTGTTCCACCAGAGTACAGCTCCGGAGGTCATCACTCCTGCCCTATGCGCGATCGCCTCTACTCAATCAACTGTGTAACTTTCTTCCAGACGAGCCAGCGTAAGACTATGCTGATCACAATCTACCGGAGGAAAGATCATGTACGCAATGAGAATGGCATTTGATAAGTAGTTATAAAGACCGTGGTGCAGCAGCAGCTGGACAGGGAAAGTCAATCCCAGGATGTGTTGAAACATTCCGGCTAGATGATCCGATACCGACTGTTGAAGTCATGCATAATCTATTGAAGCGTCGTCCTTCAGTAGTCGTCACCTCGAGAGACGATCTCCTTGCAGTTGGGCCTCAGCAATACTGTCTGTGGAGTATAGAGTTAGTCATGGTCCCAAAAAGCTTCTTCGATGTTTTACTCACATGCTCAAACTGCGCGATGAATGATCCGGGAACATCCACCAGCGGCGCATATGCCTGGATGATGCCGCTGTTTACCAGCGTTCGCATACCGAGGTGGTATTTCTCCACACCCGGCAAGCGTTCAAGCTGACGGCGGGCAAAGACAAGAGTCCCGAAGTTCTCGTCGATGGTCTTCAATAGCGACTTCGCAGATGAATGATGCAGGCCGGCAGCGCTGACGCCCTCATTGCGTCCATAGCCGTACACACCGACGTCATCATGAAGATATGCTTTGCCGGTGCTACCGAAGGTTTCGATCGCGAAGATGTCGCCTTCTTCCATACGCCGGGAAGTCTTCGTCTTAACGAAAGGAACTTGTTTGTCGCCGTGAATGCGGTAACGTAGAATGTTGTGGCCGGTAATGTTACGCACCGCCTTCACGGGGATGGTCTTCCCGTTGAGCTCCACTTCGTAACTTTCCATGACCTCTTGGATCATTTCACTGATATGATCAATCCTCGCATCGATGCCTGCTTCCTTCAAGCCTGTATTGGTAGCTGCCTTCACAGATGCCAGCAAGTTGTCATAGATCGGGTTGGCTGCCACAGTGAAAGCGCTATCCACAATCCTGCCGTTGACATGCACGCCGAAATCGATCTTGAGAACGTCGTCGTGTTGAAGGAATACTTCCTTCGCTCCAGCATTGGGTGTCCAATGTGCGCCGATGTTGTTCAAGCACAACCCCGTTGGGAAGGCGAGACCAGCTTTGAGACCATCTCCGGTTTCAAGACCCTGGTGGCCAACGAGTGCACGAACACTATCATCAATCTCTTCGGCAATGTGGGTGAGGGACACGCCAGGCTTTGCGATGGTCTGTATGTACTGGCGCACCTGACGGTGGACCTCGGCAGCCTTGCGATAGTCTTCTAGGAAGTCGTCGTCCATATTGTCCAAAGCGGCCAGATGGCGAAGCTCTCCAGCCGTGGTACGCTGAAGGTTCTCGTCCTTGATGGCATACTCGACAGTCTGACCTTGTGGATAGTTTCGGCCCTGGTACAGATCGGCTAGCGGCACCCTCGGGGGCGCTGTCTGCTGTGTCGGTGACACTTTCTTACTCTTTTTCTTGTTGCGCTTTCTTTTCCTCTTCGCGCCTTCCAATCGTCAGCGCTAGATTGAAGTCACGTGATCCCAGCTCACCATCGTTGTTATTCACGTCAGCTCCAAGCTTCGCGATATCATCGTCGTCGTCTCCGTCTTCGTCCTGCCCTTCGAGTACGCCTGGAAGCAGTCCGCTAGCGGCTGCTGGCTTGGGAGGGTTGATGATAGCGATTGCAGCGTCCGCCGACGACCCTGTCAGCTGTCAGCATATGTCTTCTCAGAATCGCTTCGATCGCACTCACCGTCTGGGCCTTGGCGATGATCTTCTGGAGATTTTGACCCCATGACTGCTTCGAAGCGATTGTCATCAAGCTTCCGAGCTACTGTTGGTGTTGGTGTTGGAGTTGGTGGTCAATGAAGCGGCGCGGAGCTACCTGGGTGACACGGCGGGGCCTGGGCGGGGCGCGTAACAACGGTGTGCCTTTGCACTACCCCACCCCGTCCTGCCACCAACACGACGTCGCACAAGACCAAGATCAGTTCCCCGCCTCAATCAGAACTACGAACGAGACCGGAATTCAGCCTTGGACTGCCGACCATTTTTCATTCCAGACTTTAACACTGTAAGAGCCGCATCGAACCCGGACGGGCCCGTCTCCTTGTACAGTGGTATTTCGCACACCAGCAGAGTACAACTTCAGTAAAAAGCACGGCAATCACGCAAGAGTATGAGGCGATTACCGTTGTCATTGTTGATTTAGACATATCAAATGCTTCGCAAACGCGATGAACGGATGGAGACCATCCGCGCATCCTATATGACCTGGAGAACACCGCCAACTGACACTGCAGTGCCATCTGATGCTGTCTCCAAACCTTGGTAGATGCGCAGTAGGCCCATTAGATCATCATTTCTGATGATACAGACATTCAAGACCGAACCCTCGATCTTACTTACAGATCACCTGGGCAATGATACCCCGGTGGTGGACCTCGAAGTTGCCGAACCCCCAACAACAGCTTATTTAATGCTTCTGGAATTGTATCGCCCACTGCTACTGCACTAAGTGGCTGCCCACCAGCTGAAGATACAACACGCGCTTGATATCTCTGGGTTCCCCTAAAGCGGTGCATGTATTCCCGTTCGACGAGCACCTTGAAGGCATTGAGGGAGATCCCCGACAAATTTGGCTCCCAGGCATCTACGTTGCGGCACAGGCTTGAGTTAGTAGAGTTCAGGTAACGGCAAAAATGGGCGTAGTTACCGATGATGTCTTGTTTCGTGCGCTCAAACTCAGGACCCAAGGCATCGATGGATTTCCATTTGTGGAAACTTGTCTCGGTTCTTCCACTCCCCGTAAAGATAGTACAGATGCACTGCCACATTGGAAAGCAGTACGAGTTGGTATAAGTGGTAAGAGATGCAAATTCCCAGCAAGGCCTTCTGAAGAACGAGCGCAAACAGGTATATTCGCAGCCATACACTTTATACTCAGCGTGAGTCACAATCGAAGACGAAGTATGCCATCACCAGGGCCGTTCCAACGCTTTCATGAACAGTCGCAAAAGCACAGTCAAGAAGCTGGTCATGGAGTTACTAGTGATTAGGTAGTCTCTACATCTCCGGCGGCCTCACACAGCTATGGCACTTGTTACACCAACCGGCATGGCCAAAGTCTGGGGAACGATCGTTACGTGCCCTTCGACGAAGCGAAAGTTGCGCCGTGCATGCAACAACGGCCCGGCACCCAAGGTGTACTCTAGCGAATGGACGTTGCGTGACTTACAGCGGCAGAGTAGCTGTAGAAGGCGGAAACATACTGGATATGCGTTGTAACTTGGACAACTCGTTCGCGAAAGCAGAGTTACTTTCGAGATGGCAACAAAAGAGACCGGGCATCGAGGCATGAAGACCTGTGAGCATGACTGTGACATCCTCCATATCTCTGGAGGCAGTCGCGGCAGTTTTATTCAATATTGATACCGTAAGCAGCGTATAATTCTATGATGTCTGGTGGTGAGATGAACGTGATAGGAAGGGACTCCCAACGCGAAATTGCCGAGGATGACTGTTCAGGTGTCGCCAAGACGTCGCACTTGTCGTACGAGAACGCCACCAAAACGAATTCTGACTTGTGCAACCACCCCTCTGCATCGCGCAACCATCACTAACAAGCCGTATTGTTGGCGTTCTCGGCCTGTCTCTCGTCCAGGACCTTTGCAGCATCTATACGGCCAAATCATTCATGTTGGCGGGTTCATCATGCTCAGTAAGAGTCGGAGTCACCTTTTCAATAAAGGCAAGGGCAGTGCAAGGTCTTTAATCCTTCAGGCGCCCTGTTTACCCCTGCAGAAAATGAGTCTGCAACGAGCCGCATGGACCCAAAGATAGACGGCTCAATGTCGCTAAACGTCTAGATCTTCCGCGGGATTGGCTGACTCGCTTGGCAAGAACAGCATGATTGGTTGAAAGAGACGGACCTTGGAAGAGGCGCAAGGCTGCATCAATCGCTTAAGGGGAAACGAGATGTGCCTGCACGCTTTGCACGACCGGTGAGCTAGCCATGTAGTTGTCTGGGTCGGCGGCGCGGTGCTTGATGGTGCTTAAGATGAGGGCGTGGCCCTGACGGCTGGAGACAGCCCTACAACTTTACTAATACCTAATTTTCGCGTTTCGCGACCCACGATCGTTACTTTCGCAGCGCATAGCAATATGGCTGCCCGATTCGCCCTCGTAGCGGTCGCTCATGCCGCCATTGCGAGTGCGCAGTTCTTGGATGACTACACTACCACTCGTGACACTTCAGCGTACTGGACCTACACTTACGCTCAAGTGGAGGTTGTCACACAAAGCCCGTACACATATTATGACGACACCGTCACTACCGACACTTACACTGAGTATCGCACTATAAAGGATGGAGTCACTCCTACGATCGCACCGTACTCAACTTCCACAGCCCTCGGCTACTACGACAATCTTGAGGTCGTATACGCGTATTACACAACTAGTGCGGTGGCCGAATCTGATCTTGTGCCTGAGTATGATTACTACGCGACTTCCCCTTCGGCGACGGCGACGACCACCGAGACAGTCAAGGACATCGAATTCAGCATGCCAGTCACGATGACGGCACCTGCCTCATGCCCCACACCATGTAAGTACTACGTTCTCTCTTCGAATCTCTTCGACACTGACTTTGACTGCCTGTAGTTACCATAACAACATCCGCCTCTGTATACGTCCCAACTCAGGTTACTGCGCAACTTTCACCAGCTTCGATTGAAACATCCTCTGCCACTGCCTACTCCGGCACCCTTTACCTTTGGGAGACATGGTACCTTTCCGAGAGCGCGGCGCCTTTCACGTCAACGTCGGACTACTACTACTCTGTCTATATGGCGGATTGTAGTACACCTCCGGGATCGTACAACACTCACACCTCGTCGTCTGGCGGCTCAAATCGCGGCAGCTCAGACAACGACGACAGTGACAGCGACAGCTCATACGACAGTTGCTACTACTATTACTGTAGATCTCGTATGATTACATGGATCATCATCATTGCATGCATAATCCCGGGGCTCTTCCTACTTGGATTCCTCGAGTCTTGGTTCTGGTTCCGTCGCCTCATGCTCGGTAAGAGTGCCATGCGTTTTGGTACGGTCTGTTGGATTCTCATGTCGCTCTGGGTACTTTGCTTCACTCGTATGCAAGATCGCCGAAGTGCTGGAGACCAGAAGATGTTGGCTGAGAAGTGGAAGAACATGGGTAGCGGAGCGGCTTTTAAGGCATGGTGGAAGTGGGGATTCCGCCACAGGTATCCTGAGGAGTTGCTGGGTCAGTTCAGCAAGACTCCCATCGGCTTTGTACCGCCCGGTCAGCCGCTGTATCCGACAATGGCACAAACACCCGGTGCTGCCCAGCCTATGGTCCCTGGTCAAGTCTACTACTATGGCCCTCCGCCTCCGGGCTGGGTCATGTCACCGAACGGGGGTTTCGTCCCACCTCAAGGTTACACGTACCAACCACCTCAGCAAGCTGGCTACTACGGCGATATGACCAAAGCTGGACCGGTCGTGTCTCAATCTCCTGTTTCGGCAGTGGGCTACCCACAACCGCAGCAGCAGATGGGCAATGTCTCTCCTATGGCACCTCAGGCCCCTCAGGCCGCGCATACTGCTCCTCAGAACGGCTCCCATACGCCTACGCCATACGGCGCCCCGCCGAACGTCGGTACAATGCCAGTACAAGCACCGCCTCGAAGCCCCTCACCCGAGGGCCCGTCACCCCCACTTCCACCTCGTCCCGTGACTGAGGGAGCTCCGCAGATACCACCTGTGAATGTGGGCGATGCAACAACGACAGACGATGCAGCAAAACAAGAGCCCACCGCACCAGCTACTGCTCCTCTTCCGCCGAAGAACGACCCCAACGACCGGAGCTTGTATGAGTAGGCTTATTAGTCAACTCGATGTAACGAGACTCGATGAGTCAAGACAGTAGACCACCTTGGTCATGAAGAAAAATTAGTCGCAGTTTAGCATAGTTCTCCTTGAGCGTTTCGCGTACAGATACCCTAGCTCGGAGTTTCTTCCTTTAGTCAGTCACAAAATGACGATAATATACGCTGCAGTATGATCATCACCACCGCATTTTTCTAATTCTCGTCATGTGCTCTTTCCAGAAACGGTGAGTGGGTCGTAGTCACTACATCGAGCTTGGTGATGCACAGTCAACTAGCAGCATGATACATTGCGTGTATAAGTTCGTTACACACTCTGGGTGTTACACTACACTCTCTCAATCGCTACCATGGTACCCTGGATTCGCACGCAGCCTGCGCAAAACACCGACAAATATTACGACGTCAGCCCCATTGATTCAAGCCATCCATGGAATGCTGTCCACCGGTCACACACTAATGCATCGCGAGTTTCCGACGCCCCCGAAGCAGAATCAATGTCCAAACTTTCTCGAACCAGCGGTGAACACCAACCCTACCCTTCAGACCATATACGCACAAATGGCGGATACTCACACCAGTCTCAACGGGAGCTCCAAGTGCCGAAGGCCGACAAACAGTTCACTCACACTAAGGTCACTGAAGTAACAGTACTGCGGATGGACGATGACAATAGACAACCTTCGTCGCCGATAACACGACCTGGATTCAACCACAAGCGCGTAAACGGTTCTGCCAACACGAGTAAATTCTTTGAAGACTTTAATGACGAACAGCCTAACTACAACCATGAGGCGTTTCTTTCACCTTCCCGCGGTCGACCAGCAGCCCGAGCCAAGAGTTGGACGACAGAACGTCACTTACGGAACGAGACATACTACAAGCCAGACTTAGAGCCCAGTCGTAATGAGCAGGAACTCTATCATCCACAATCGCCGCTACAGCCTCCGTTACCATCACGGCCTGATATGAGAGCCACTGGATATCCAGTACAGAATGTGGACGATGATCTAGCCTATCTTGATCCCTACGAGATAGAGGGCGCTGCGCGTCCGAAGCCCGCATCGCCGATGGTCAAATACACAACACCGCATGTTGCCGATGTATCACCTTACCTTGATCCTCATCAGGCTGAGATAGCCACAAGATTTACCCCTGCCACAATGCCGACCGTTTAGTACATCAATCGCGAGATCTTGAAAAGCCAGTGTCCTTTGGGGAACTTGTCGGAAGAAGACGAGGAACTCATCGAACGTATTAAAAGTAAGTCAGCGTTCCTACTCCAAATGCTCAGAATCTGACATCAGGTAGAGGCATACGTGCTTTCGCACCCGCGGGTTGACTCTGTGGAGAAAGTCGAGATCAAATGGACTGAGCTGGATACAAAGAAAGCCGAGGCAATTCTGATGGTTGAGAGCGAGCCAACAGGTTTAAGGAGTGCACCTGTAGAGACCAAAGGGGAGGCATTGGAAGACCTTTCCGAGCAGCTGGGAGTTGCGGTGACTAAAGACAGAAAGAAGGAAGCGGGGTTCTGGCGAAGAGCTTTGTGCCTGTGTAAATGATGGAAGAAACTGCCTGTGTAGAGTAACTGCTTACACATGGTATCGAGTCTCCACCGAAGTTGAATGTAATTTGATAAAGTATTGTAATCGGGAGCTGCGCCTAGAGTCATCTTATAAGGTGTCATTTCGAAAGTACATAAAGTAAGAGTGTGAGATTATGGCACTGTACCGACACTTCCGGATATGCATCTCTCGGTCTCAACACGTCAGCGATCGATAACGTCATCGTCAATGACCGATTCTGAGTGTTGTGCGTTGACACTACCTGGGTAGGCTGTGGCTCCGACGGCAGGTAGTTCGGAAGCGTCGTAAGCCTAAGTCCTATCGGCCGATCCGGGAAGCCTGCATCCGGATGGACCCGACGTGCGCTGTTAGTGTTCGGCGATCCTAATGATCGGCTACCTACTTTACAGTCGGTGCGCACCCAACGAGCCATTCGTATTCCGCTGCATCGTGAATCGTCTCAACTCCAACGCGGCATACTTCGACAATCACGGGTCTAATTCGAGCCATTAGATACACAGGGTCGCGTAACTACAGGACGCGAGCGCAAGGTTATAGTTATACATTTCACGTAGGGCGTAAGATCAAGCGAACAACCTGCCAACGTCTACCTCTGCTACTGCATGCGCGCGACTGGGGCTCTATAAGGTGACGGTACACTCTCTTCTACAGCCTGTGTTACGCTTGCTTACAGGGCTAGGGGTTCTTCATAGTGTCCTAACGGCACTCCGACCGCTTGTCCGAGCTGACCAGTTTACTTTTTACCACGCGCCAAGGCTGGCTAGAGGTACTCTCCTAATCGCGGCGATGTTTGCTTTTGATCGTGCCGCCTGTCCGAAAGTAGCACCGGCCCACAGTACTGTCAAAAGAGGATGGCTCAACTCGAGGAAGTGGACAGCACTGTTTTAGCTGACATTCAGCCCTGGCACCCGCAATGTTCTCTTATAGGTATGCAAGGTGAGCTTCTAAGCTAGACGCTGTCAGATAGACGTTGTTAGACAGATCCTACATGTAGAGCAATACTAGTACTGTCGCTGGCATATTCAGCTGCCACACTAGCTGTCGCTACACTCTCATGCATATACAGCTTCGGGCACTAAGACATGCAGCAAATGACATAATCGGTAGAAACATTGACGCCTCATCTAATAGTCACTATGACATATCCCTCAGAGATAGACACCAGCTTCCCACCTATAAATCGGTTGCTGTCGAGTATCTCGTACTTTTTTTACTACGAGAACCCAAGGCTGCAACTATGTCGTTTACGATCTACATCATCGCCATCAACGGCGGCCACGTCGTCGAAGCCGACAATGCCGGAAAGGAAATCAAGACCCAGAAAGCAACGGTGTCCAAGTCCCAGCAATGGGTGGTGGAGTGGAAGGGCGCAGGTAAATCTGACGAGTTCGCGCTTCGAAATGTCGCAACCGATGCCTATCTGGGGGCTCCCAAGGGCGTCAGTGGTACATATTGCACCACAAACGCAAAGCAGTTCTGGCGAGCTGAGCCTGGTCATGCGCCTGGATCTTTCTGGTAGGTTTTGACGTCGAACGATTTGCGTGCGCTTGCTTACAGTAAGTAGGTTAAAGAGTCTCGAGTTCGACGATGCATGCCTGTGCAACTCGGGCGCCAAGACCACCGCTAATAGCATCGTCTACATGTGGAAGAAAGATGTATGATGACATACACGCCTACCGTTAATGATTAAGCGCTGACCGAATTATAGGAGGGTTGGGTCCAGTCTATGCTCTGGTATCTCAGGGATGTCAACGAGAAAAGCCCTTTTGGTCATGTTGGTCAGAATTAAGCCCGTTGTGGCTGATGGGACAGCTTAGACCAGGTATCTGGCGCCGTATCCTGTGTTGAGGTGAATGACGGAGGAAATGAAATATACAGCTTGTCGGCATATATATTGCATCGCGTATTCACCGATATACAATCACAATCTCAGTTAGTGCTATAAGAAGTAGCTACCTAGGTACGCTAAGATTGACATGAGAAGGGGATATGATTTCAAAAGTTCACGAAGTGCCTAGGTAAGAGACTTTGAATACAGCACTATGCCAATACTTCTTTCCGAATGTCAAAGAAAAACGCTTTAATATTATTCATACAAATTTCTAATGCAAAGACACTACCAAATAATATCCATCACAAAGCCAAGGAGATCTAATCCCATTACCATTCCCACTCTCGCAAGATACCCTGTTTTCATTGTGTCAATTCCGTACTACCTAAAAGCCCTACTCAGCAGACTCGATGACTACCGACTTATCAAAACCGCCAGTGGGATGGAAGACCAGCCATTGCCTGCCTGATTCCGCTGTTATTATGATATCACTTTTGTGTGAAAAGCTATCGGCCATACTAGACTTACACCGAGCGTCCTTGATGCGTCCTGGTCCTCGTCTGGAAGCTGGCACTGATCAACGTTGGTATTCGTTTGCAGGGCCTACTTGCGCGGCCAACCTCCCCGAGGGTTTGCAGGCATCGGATACGGGTATGGAGCGAACGGAAGCTGGCCGGCGCCAGCAGTACCAGTGTTTCCAGATGTTGAGGTGCTACTGGAAGTGGTAGACGCAGTGCTCGTGGTCGCAGTACCAGACCCGGCATTGCCACCAGCACTAGATGCAGCGGTGTTGCCACTAGTGCCAGATCCAGAGGTGTTGCCAGTATTGCCAGATCCGGTGTTTGACGACATATTCGAGTGGAAGGTCTGATATTGGTAGCGTTAAGTTATCGAAGGAGACGCAGATGTTAAAGTGAAGTCTGATATCTGATGCGATATGGTAGACAACTGGGTAGATAACAATGGATACAATGGCATTATCGTCGACTACAGCGGCATTTTATACAGGCGATGAGTCTTCTACATCGAGTGACACTGTATAAAGGTGACCGGTGCATGGTTGTACAGAACTCGTGCGTCTTCGTCACTGCGACGGCCTGAGATTGGGAGTTCACCGATCATCTCAGCCACGTGTGGTATCTACTTAGAAGCAGAGCCAGTTGATGACATACTAATTGTTGTTTTGACAGGCTAAAAAATGACGAAAGCAGACAATGAACGCCATAAACACACACGAAGATGCTGAAAGGATTTTCATCTCGTGAAAGCGATGAAATGCAAAGAAAAGCAGGGAACACACGACGCGAAGATGTAGAGATAAGAACAGTGCCGTCTCGCTGAAAGCTGGAGAGTCTATTAATGCTGTTCAATAGCGTTAGTGCACGGGCTGTCTTTCCAACAGACCGTGCATCTTTCGTCACCAAGTTGACTCCTATATGACTTGCGCTCCACAGTCATATACTCACGTCACTTCAGTAACGACTCATCAAGACGTTTATGACAGTACCTTGAGTCAATATCGATATAAAAGCTGCATATAGCGCGCATATTCTTTGAGTGAACCAAACTCCGCAACGTTAAATCACCTTCATCGTTTCCCGCACCAGCCAAGATTTCAACCCTACGAACTTCATCATGGCATCTAACGACAAACACAAGACAGAATGACCTCTCAATCTTGAATGGAACAAGTGGGAAGAATCTGAACGCCCGCCGCTAGCAGACGACGACGGATGGATTAAAACCATGGAAGAGATAGACGGTACGTCGTCACTGGATTACCTACTTCATCTTTGACTAGGCCAAGAAGTGACTAATAAGAGTCTCTGTAGCCATTAACACGTTCTATGATCCGGAACCTCGACAACGTTCCGATCCACTTCCAGGCAAAGTAAAGCAATATGACGTCCCAGATAGTTCCAAACCTACGTATACGGCGTGGCTGAATCTTCTAAACTTCCCTCGGGAGGTCCGTGGCACCGGAAAGACGGTCGAGAAGGCTTTGGAAGAGTTATTGAAGAAATTGAAGCTTATCAAGGCGGCACCGAAGTGGCAAGAGGTCGCAAAAGCGGCAAAGGCGGGGGCAGAGAAAGTCACCAAGAGCGAGGCGGAGCCAGCAGAGAAGAACTGAAGAGTGTGAAACCTCCAATCATATCTTACGTCCGTCAAATATGCCAAGTGTCCCCATCAAGATTAGTTGTGTGATTCATCCGGCTGTCCCCATTGAGTCATGTCTTCATCTGGAATAGCCCGAAACGTGTCATTATTCATATCACATGTATCGCATACATTTTGAAAAGCACAGAGGAGTGAGCAATTATTGAGAGAACATCAATTGCACCTGGATTCGCAAAGGGTGGTATCAATCCTCATGCTCGCACGAAGGCGCATGGAGAAACCATAACCCAAGCCCAGAACCCAGTCAACCATATCCACAATCGACAGAACCCAGCATCTCAACCATATAAGTTCATGCACCCTCCGGTTCCTGTGACAAGGTCTTGCTTCTCACATTGTCACGAAGCTGCTCCAGAGCGCGATATGGCTCCACGTGCCGCCCGCTGAAAACGTTTCCGTTTGGTAGCTTGAGACTGAATCCATTTTGCACGTTGCGGAACGGAAGCTTGTGAAAGCCAGTTCCGGGTACGTAATCCGGGCCGCGTTTATAATTTGGGTCGATGGCAACCGCTTCGTCTTCACGATGGTTAGATGGATACTTTCCGTAGTGGCTACACGCCAACTCACCTTCGATTTTGAGGACGACACGCCGCTCGTTTCTACTAAGACCATAATCGTCGATGTATTGGAAATTGCACAGTTCAGGTTCAATTTGCGTGCTACCCGCATGCGCGCCGTTGGTCGCGCCATTGATTGCGCCGTTGGTTGCGCCGTTCGCTCCGTCGGTGCCATTCGTCCGAGACATGATTATTTGACTGGAGAGGATGTGTAGAAGTTGAGAGTGTATTGGCTTTGATCGAACAAGCAAATAGATTTGGTGTCTGTTCTACAGTATGCAGACGAGAAACAGCCAGCTTTATACTCGTGATGACTCCCAGAAGAGACATCTGAGCGTTGGAACAAGTCACATTCGATGAGTCGACGGGAATGACTATGATGATTATGTAACGAGTGACCAGATACATAAGTCATAAGGCCACAGTCATCGAACAAAGAGGTATGGCATGGTGGGCGTCGATGTGACCAAACTTAGACTCCGTGTAGAGAACCGTCGATGACAGATGCTCACTAGAATTATATTAGAAGATCATACAACCACAACACTGCGATCGACGCAGCGGAGGGCCCAAGCGTAATTTGACTACCAGTCACGGCACGGCAAGCAAAAGCGGGAGGTTGCGCACACACCTGTTGGCAAGACCCATAGCGAGATGGACCGTTGGCGATGACCAACTCCGAGGAGTAGAGGAGGACGGATCATTCGATGAGACGTGGTTGATAGCAGACTGGATGAACTGGACATATTTAGGTATTGGTATCTATCTTCGCGCTCAATATCAAGCCAGCAGAGCAAAACACTACTCAAAGTGCAAAAGAGGACGCACGAGGGCGTACAAAGAAACCACAATCTACGCAAGCCAAATGCTATGCATGACATCCCAAGGCATCGATCCAAGAAGAGAGAAGAGGGAAGAAGAAAGAAAAGGTACTCCGACATGCCAGGCTCCAGCGTCCAGACATCGAGCTAAGAAGTGTGTGGGAAAGAGAAAAGGAAAAGCCAAAACTCTGCTTCCACCACAAACGCAAAAAACATTATCGTACAAGCGCCATCAAGAAGCGTGGAAAAGGGTATGGTGTGTATAGCGTTTCCATGTTGTGCCATTAGTATCCGTACTGTCGTCTAGTTGTGGCGGCTCGTGGGCGGCGTCCACCAGAACCAGGACCAATGTCAATGCTCTGCAGCTCCAAGCTGAGTGCCATGTCCTCGTTCTGGGTGCCGTAGCCGCCGCCGTTCATGTCCATGGGTACCTTGGCGGGGATGGGCGGTGCCGCGACACTATGCCTCTGGGTACCACGTCGGTCGTAGCTGGGGCTGCTGCCGTAGCTGTTGGGGTTGTCGCGTTCACGGAGGACCTGTCGGTCTGGCAGTTGGTACTGCGGTGGTGTGTCGTAGGCGGATACGGGGCGTTGGTCGCGCCTTGTGGGCCTGCTGCGTGCTGTTGGATTGGGAGGTGCGTTGTACTGGCTCTGGCTTGCGAGAACCAGCGCACCTGCGTTCACAGGCTGGTTGTAGTCGTTATTGAAGTCATGTCTCGTCGTGACTAGGGCGTTGCTGTTGTCGAAGTTCATGCTAGCTGCATGGCGGATGCGCTCTCTGTCGGCACGCTCCCGTTGGTATCGTTCCTCGCGTTGCATCGCGGCCTCGAGATCTCTGCTGCCGTTGAGCTGAGCCCTTGTTCGAGGAGCCTTCTCCTTCACGGTGCCCTTTGGCACTGGCTCAGGCGCCCAGTTGTCGACAGGTAAATGGTCTGACGCATCCACAACCCGTCCACTGAATGTGACAATCTGGCCCTTGTCGTTGTACTCCATTCGGCTTCCTGGTCGCTCGAGCTCGTCGTCTGAAGGTATGGGAGACTTGCTTATCCGAGGGTTGTAGACATCGAAGCTGTCGGGGTTGAAGGCGACTCCAGATAGTCGTCGCTCACCCATATCTTCTCTTGAAGGCGGTGGGCGAGGTGAGACTGATTTACGTGTCGGCATACTTCTCGCAGGCAATCTAGACGAGCGATCGGTAGCCGGGTTAGGAGAGTGTCGTTCCATCTCAGGGTTGGGAGAGTAGCGATCCATGATCGGGTTGGGCGAGTAGCGGTCCATTGCTGGGTTGGGAGAGTAGCGTGAGCTCACGTTAGGGCTCGTGGCACGCGGCTTGATGATAGGGCCGGCATCGTAAACTGGGGGAGACATTTGTCGAGGCTGTTCAGGCGGGTCATGGGGATAATAGTCATTCGTTTGGTACGCGGAATGATGAACCAGTTCCTGCGACTGAACGGGGTCTTCGTACTGGGTGATGGCCCGATACTCTGCAGGCTCAGAGTAGTGGCGCAGTCTCGGTGGTGTCTCATACGATGGGGGCGCTTCGTAAGGTGGCGCTTCAATCTCCTGTCTTTGTGGGTTGAGTCCAGCGATGAGTGCACTCGGTAATGCCGGTGCTTCTTGGCGGAGGGGTTCCTGTCGCAGTGGGGATGGCACCATGTTGTCGCGAGAAACTGGACGACTTGATGGCTGCGCTGGCATGCGAGGATGAGTGTAACGTCGCTCTGCAGGTTGTCGAGGCGCGTAGTTATCGGGCTCATGTTGCTGGGGCGGCATATCGTAGCTGAACTGACGGGGCTCCTCACGAGATCTTGCCGAGAAGCTGAGGGGCGCGGGGGCTTCATCGCGGTAGCGCTCGCGCTCGGGGATCTCTTGGTTCGGGTGAGGTAATGTGCTGGCATTGCGCTTATGCATTGGTGGTGGTGGTGGCATGTCGTCCTCATCTTCGACCATGGGCTGCATAGCGCTGCGTCTCCGATGCGTGGGGCTCTCGTCGTGTAGAGGAGGGGCCTCGATGAACCGTTGGCCGTAATATTGGTCGAGTGGAGGGGCCTGCTCCTGGGCCTGCTCGCGGCTACGACTGCTTCGCAAGGGTGCAACCTGATAAGTCGGATCCTGGTACTGGTCTTGTGCGTATGACTGAGCTGGCTGCGGCGGGGGCTCGATTCGTTGAGGCTCAAACTGCTGATGCTGGAGTAGCTGTTGCTGCAGATACTCGATCTGCTTCTGCTGTTCCTGCAGTTTTTGCGATTGCGCCGGAGACTCATACGCGTTCTGCGTTGGCACAATTGGTGCCGAGTGAGAATGCACTGGCTCGGGGTGCTGCAGTGCCTGGCTCCTAGGAGATCGACCGTCTTCCTGCGACATCCTTCTCTGGTCTGAGTGCCGGACATGTTGGGGCAGAGGATCGATGGGCTTCACCTCGTATGGCTTGGGCGCGGCGTAGGACATGTCGAAGCTCTCTTCCCTCGGTAGGGGCATCCTCTGGGCTGACGAGCGCGGGTTCGGAGGCGTGCTGTAGGAGGTCTGCGGTACAGGGCGCTGGGGAATGTTCTGGCTCGATGACGATGCGGGGTTCAGGGGGGACGCGTCTGGTATGGGCCTGCGGGAGGGTGTGTCGGCCGGGCTGCGCTGCGTTGGTGACGGCTCGGTTGCTGTTCTTTGGTGTCGCGGAGAGCCGAGTTCTCGCGGGCCAGCCCTAACGCCCCGCAGTCCTCGGTGCTCTGGTGTGTGTACTGGTGATGACGTCGTGCCTGTGGGGTCGCTGGGCAGCGGGCGCCGCTTGACGGGTGCCATCTCTCGCGCTCCACCCACAGCAGCCTGCCCTTCGGGCTTGGTCGACTCCCTCCTCTTCTGTAAAACCGGCTTCTCGCTCTTCTCGCGGGTGTCGTAGTAGGTGATCTCCATGCGGATCTCGCCAGCGTACTTGCCCTTGCAATTGAGGCCCAGCCACTCGTCGCTCTGGCCTCCGCCGGGGGTGATGACG
>Ga0265797_10003231_pt1 | contig 26330 bp, 27 predicted proteins | sample P2T30metagenome_FD_192433 | JGI IMG/M metagenome (GOLD analysis project Ga0265797, IMG submission 192433) | Plant litter microbial communities from East Loma Ridge, Irvine, California - P2 T30 | ecosystem: Environmental > Terrestrial > Plant litter > Unclassified | place: USA: California... | reverse complement strand
AGAGTACTCCTCTGCGGTATACGGTAGGAACTTTGTAGGGCTCGTGCCACCATCTTCCGGCAGAATACCAGTTGTAGGAGAGGGTGACAGGTCAAAATCTGGAAATCGCACAACTCCAATTCCATCGGTGAAGGTAGAGTAGCTCTCACGAGGATCGCGCAATGGCACAGCCCTGCGAAGTGGGCTGGCGGGCCTCTGACCTGCTGGAGGAGTGTCCTTTGCGGGTGGAGGAGGTGGATTGAGTGATTCAAGTGGGTCATTGACTTCAGGTGCTCGAGGACCATTTTCTATGTCAGAGGACTGCTTCTTCGGACCACCCTTGCCAGACGAGCCACGACCACTCGAGCGATTACGGCGCGATGATCCATTGTGATGGCGATGGGCATAGCTATCCGGATCAGCTATCTTTGGGGGCAGCGAATTTGCCGTGTCTGAGCGCGAAGCCCTCGTTGGCGTTGTCTCTTTGAGGCGCGCTGGCTTGATGGGCCGAACTGGGATGACGCGAGCCTGTCGTGCTGCTGTTCCAAGAATCTGCGCAGCTTTATTTGGCATCGCTGGTGGCGGTGCAGCACTGGAAGATTTGGAGAAAGTGTTGCGGAGGTTCTGGAATAGCTTTTTCTTGGGACTCTTGGGTGGCTCGTCACGGTCTGGCTGCTGCTCCCCATTTGCAATTCGGCACTGTTGTCGCAGGTCTTGCGTCCTGATATAGACGTCATCCTCGTCTACAGAATCTGCAATATTCAGTACCAGAAAATGAACATGATGATGTGTACTTACCAGCTGTCGGTGTAGGCGGAATTTGGCCTGTCAACTTGAACAAACTCTTCTCAGCGCGAGATTCCATCTTTCCCCTAGCTGTTTCTTCGTCGAGAGCTTCAAGCCGGGCCTGCGCAGCCGCAGCGTCGTACTGGCTGCGCCCGGACTGCCTCGAGCGTGTCGCAGAACCAACATTGCTACCTGCCCAGGATCCATGTTCCGACTTGCGGGGAGACGAGACACGTGCCTGATCAATCAAGTTGGTGAACGTGGCCATGGCGTTGCGGCTCCGGCTTGAACCCGAAGCTGGATGATGCGACTCTACAGGCGAAAGTAGTGGGGTGGTACCGGTCGAGCGCTGGCTTTTGGTTGAATTGGACGCGTTCCTGGTATGTTGCTGCCTCTGCTGGTTGCTAGGCGCGGCGTCTGGAGGAGGCCGAGGAGGCGGCAACGAGCTTGGGATGGCAATTGGCGGCGGGCGCTTCCTATCGTCGACGTTTCGGTGTGACATAGTTTCGATACGTCGTCCAAGTGTGTGATGTGCTCCAAATCGTCAGAAGTTGAGCGGGTGAAAGGGCTTAGAGGTGACCAACCGGGTTGGTAGTAGCTCAACAGTGTGAAATGCTCGAATCGCCTATCTCGACACAGAAGTGTTAGCATTCGAAAACTGCAACTTGCAAGAGTCACGCAAAGTGAGCCTCAGATCCAGAAAACAGAGGAGGTCTCGGCGTTGGGAAGCTGTTGAGGAAGAGAGTCGTCTACGTCCATAAATCTCATTGTGCAGCAAGGGACGGTCGTGATAGCCATAGGCAACGACAACAGTAATGACAACAAACGCGCTTCTTGTTCACCACATCTTGGAAGAGGGGTAATCCATGTGGGGAAGCAGATTTGCAAGCAGCGTACAGAAAATAGAGCAAGACACAGTATCCGCTGTAGTTAGTGTCGATACCGAACGCACAATGCCCCGTTCTAGCTTCCGCACCGTTCGCTATCTCTCGTCAACAACCACAACGTGTCTGCCTGCTGTGTGCTGAACGTTATGTTGCAATTGGCCGAGGCCGAGAGAAAAGACGTATAGTAGAAATGAACAAGTTGATAGTTGATGAAAGAGAACGCTACCCACAATGGCGCCGGAGTTCGAGAGGTATCCAAAAGATTCACGCCTAATCAAAGAATATCTGCAAACCAATGCTCCCAGCATGCGATCGTACGAACGCAACAGCCGGTCAAGCATCTCAGAGGACAATACATTTTTTGCCCTTCTTCCTCTCGCCGCCCTCTTTCTTCGCTGCTGGTGGTTCAAGTGCTGCCACGATAGCCTGTGAAGATGTTAGCATCTACGTGAGTCCATGTCGAACAAATCTGCGTACCTCATCAAATACATCCTTGAGCTTATATTGAGTCAACGCCGAACACTCGACGTACTTGACCGCGCCCAGCTCTCGCGCCATCTTTTCACCATCCTCCTTCTTCACGGGTGCCATCCTCTGTTTTGAGAGCTTGTCTTTTACTGCAGCGTCCTCCCTAAGATCTACTTGTGTGCCGACAATAAGGCAGGGCACGCCCGGGCAGTGGTGATGTACTTCGGGAAACCATTTCTCGCGGACGTTCTCAAAGGAAGCGGGCGAAGTTACGGAGAAGCAGACGAGAAAGACGTCGGTTTGGGGGTATGACAGAGGTCGCAGGCGGTCATAATCTTCCTGTCCGGCAGTATCGAAAAGACCGAGGGTGTATGGCTCATCACCGATCCTTGGAAGCAGTCAGCAGCTGCTCCACCAATCACTATTCCGACCTTGTATCCACCGAGGATACGCCACTACTCCAAATCTAGGGAGAGCAAAGGGAAGCTCACATGACGGTCACGGCGTAGTTGTCGAAGACAGTAGGAACGTATTCCGAGGGAAACTTGTTGGTGGTATAACTGATAAGAAGACATGTCTTTCCGACCGCACCGTCGCCGACGACGACGCACCTGTAGGGCAGTAAGTACTAGTGTACAGAGAATTGCGGTCGCAAGACAGGCGTATCGCATACTTGATTGTCGCAACGACCATGGTGAAGGTAGACTGGGACTTGTTTCGCGGATATGGATGTTTGTTTGGAGAGACAGATCCGAGGCCAGAATTCAAGTAGATGGAGCGAAGATGAGGCGGAGATGGAGCTACGCAGACCCAGGGTCGTTGGTAGTGCGGAGATGGGAGCTATGGGCTCAAACGAGGGGTTCCAATGAGCGGGGACAGTCTGGCAGACGGATCAGTCTCGGGATTTTTGGCTCTGGCAAAATTGATAGACTCGGGCAGGCATACCTATGAGTCCTCGTGCAGAAGGCGGCGGCGTGTGCTACGTGGTTTGGAGCGTGAAACACCACCCGTTAGACTTGAGTCCAGGTTCTAAGCGGCCGGTGGGCGAACAATGCGCGAGCGATTGAGGCAGTGCTAGCGACGAGGCACGCGACTGGACAAAGACAGCACAGGCGCAGCAGCGGCCAGCGAAGATGCGAGTATCACAGGAGGGCGTGGAGAGGTTTGAGAGGGCCTGAGTGAGGTTGCGATCTAGCTACGGTAGCGGAGGCCCTTGAGCTGCGAGGACGCCAATCAATCAAAGCGGCCTAGGGCTGTTATCACAACCTTGCCCAGCTGCATCGGCTCCCGCCCGTAGCTCGGAAACGGCTCATTATGTAGGGTCTGCACAATTTGAAGCCTTATTTTACTGCGCGGTCGCTGGCCAGACCGCGATGGGGGCAGCATATTAATCCAACGCGTGGCAGACCCATTGCTGCAGTGCCGCCGACACCCCACCACCTGCACGCTGACATTGGCTTGATAGACGCAACAGCCAAGGCACGACGCTGAAGATACACTTTCTCTGGGTTCCAACGCTTCGTACATGGCCCCGAACAATCCCTGACAAGCTCAGTGAGCCCCAGATTCAGGGAGGAACGTGCACATGAACAACGTGGCTGATCGTCCTCTAACAGTATCACCGGCTAGTGTTTGCGCAAGAAGCCGGCTTCCGTCATTCACAGGAGCAGACAGTGCTGCTATTTAGCATGATCTGCACCGCTCCCTCAGCTGTCTTCAGCCAAAGCTTGTACATTGAGCCATAAGCGCGCAGAGCCATATGTACTCGCCCAGGAGAGAGCTCATTTACTGGATATGCGAGGCATGTGCAGCTTGACCCATTGCCGATTGAATCGAATTTTAGAATGCTGCAGGGCAGCCTTAGCACTGTTAGCAGAAGACATGTGCCCAATCACAGCCTAGTCCCGGCGCGGAACAACTCTCATCCCGGAAGCTTGGACGCGTCCTCTCCATCTGGCTCCATCCGTCTCGTCTCACGACTGGATCACGCACGAGAGCGGCACCACGCATCACTCAACAGTCGTGCCCCAATCTATGACAGAGTTGCCATGGATGACCTCGAAGATGAATTGGATCTTCGATTTCACAAGGGCCTAAATCCCGATGTCTACTACCGCTGTCCTACATCTGAAGTAATATGATCTTCACAACCCGTATAAGCGTAGCTAAGTCGTTATGTAATAGTCACTTGAGGGAGCTCTGCGCAATGAACTGGATAAGAATGCAGCCAGCTTCATCCCCACAGACGTTGTCACAGAGTTCATCTTTGCAACAGCCTCTACCATCACCATCCCCGTGACGCAGCAACCCAATCTTGATGCGCTTATACAACCAGCCGATCACCCTCAAAGCATCGCCGCTGAATATGCGCTATGTCGAGATATTGACGGTAAAGACAGGCTCAAGGTACAGCGAGCAATTGCAAGGTACCTGAACCTACCCTGTCTGCACAACTACTACTTATGCAACCTAGATCTATTATCAAAGCTATTCAGGACACTGATGGCTTCAAGTACTCCGAGCGCTCTGCACAGAACAAAGAAGGCGGTGACGGTGCCAGGTTCAAATATGTTTGCCAAGACAGCTTCCAGAATAGGGACCGTAAAAGCAACACGAGGAAAGGGAAGTCCCTTGATAGCGACGATGGGGAGCCTGAGGTTAAGAAGCAGGGACCTGTTGTGTTGCCGACCTACGACTGTGGAGGCGCAATACACATCAAGTTTTCCCTCAAAAGAAATGCTATCAATGTGGTGTACAAGCATAATCCTATACACACTACGCGCGAGGCTGACAACGGGTACGTTTTGCCATTAGCCACAACTGAAAATGGCTATGTGCCATAGCACTTCGTCCAAAAGTTATAACTGATTTTTCCGATAGTCTACCTGCTCTGATGGTCACTGATAACGGCGTCGCCGCCACAGCCGACGCTACGGAAGAAAAGCAACCACGCAAAAGGAAACGTAGTAAAAAGGATGAGACCGAGGCACAGAGCGAATTCAGAGGCCCGGACCTTGACACGTCAACATCTCCAGAAGGTCCAAATCCATCTGCAAAGAGGAAGAGCAAGAAAGGTAGTGCTGTGGCCTCTTCCACAACATCGCGAAAAACATCTACCAAGAAGACTAAGGCTAGGTTACCGGCTTCACCCACCGGATCGAGGAAAAAAGCGCCTGTCTTCGAAGAACCTCCACTGCCGACACATATCCGTGGTAAAGCCTGCATCCGCTGTCGCGAGGAGAAGATCAAATGTAACGAATCCAAACCCTCATGCAACCAGTGCCGAAGGGGTCTATGGACGTGTCAATACGAAGTGATAATCAGCAAGAAACGCTCGAAGAATGGGTGTCTCAACTGCAAGCAAAGGAGACGGAAGTGCACAGAAATGAGGCCATCGTGTGCGCACTGCTTACGGCTAGACGATGACTGCGAATACGCCGACTAATATTGATGTTCCTTGGGTCTGTTGAACATTCCACATCATGCAGTAGCCCATTTCAGCCTCGTCCAGACATTGACTTGGTGTGAAATGCAGTGTCTTGTGACGATAAGCAGGTGCTACAGCAGATGAAAGTCTTGACATAATGCCATCAGTGTGGTCAGGATAGTATCCGAGACATGCTTGGGAGTAGCGTTCCTCTAACAAGAGAGGTGGACCATACATCATATCGGCAGAGGTTGCAGGAGGGAGTCGGGAAGTCCGTAAAACGATGCGCAAATATCTTTTAGGAGGACGGTTACGTAGACGGCCGTCACAAGCGACAATGTTTGCAAACAGGAAATGTTTACCCTGTCAAAGTAAGTATATGCTAAGATACTGGGCGCAATGCAGCGTCCCGTGCAGCCAAGGTCTGTCAGCGAATAGCAAAGGCCGTCATTTGATCACACTAGTCGAATTCATAACCATCACACGACTGAGCCGCATGTTCTCCACATCGTTCATTGCGCACATTTAGCAGTTCAGTAATTGTATTTCCGGGCCACGTCCATTCCAACTCCACTCGTGATGCAGCGTCCCGAGGTTTAATTCGCCGCGAGCCCTAGTAACCGGCTGTTAACCCTGGGTTAACGGCCCGCCTCCATATATCCCTTCCCACCGCCTCATCAAATTCAGCGATCACCACTCTACATCACACGTCATACGGCTTGTGGTTTTCTTGGGTTATGGGTTCAACATGGTGCATGCTCCGATTCTGCCAAGGGTCAATCTTGATAAAAACAACTGCCTCGGGCTTGTGCGTTGCACAGCATGGATAATCCGCTGGTACTTAATAGGAGAGATGCCCAGGTGGTGGCTTTCATTCGCTCCCCAGTATAAGTCTTGGAAGTTGAGGCGTCTTGTGTTTGACGATGCGATCTTGTCTCTTCCCGTTGTTGGCTACGGCCGTGTTGTCGCAGGCTTCAGGTGCAACCAACTCACACGCAACAACAAAATATTCGCTAACCAACGCAGCCATTCCATCTGATCAGTTTGTTTCAAAACGTGCAGTTGGAAATTGGGACGATGCCTACACAAAAGCAACAGCTGCGCTCGCCAAGCTATCGCAGAGTGAGAAGATCGGAATCGTCACGGGTGTTGGCTGGCAGAAAGGTCCTTGCGTTGGCAACACCAAGGCGGCTGGCTCGATTGGATATCCGTCACTTTGTCTGCAAGGTGAGCAGTTGTGATTCATTACTTCCGAGCCGACCATGCTTCGCGAACGCCAAAGGTGGAGGATGTTGTCCGACACAATCAGGACATGCTGTGGCCTTGATGAGCATGTTGTGATCAACGACTTCGATGCTTGGAGCCTGGAACCTGAAGCCTGGGACACACCGAACAAAATCACCAAACGCTGTCCAACGCATGGTTATATCAAGATGAACTTCTTACTAACAGCCTCTAGATGGACCCCTTGGTGTTCGCTACGTCCAAGGTGTAACTGCCTTCAGTGCGGCTATCCATGCCGCTAGCACCTGGGACGTTGACCTTATCCGTGAAAGAGGTGCCTTCCTGGGTGCGGAAGCAAAGCAGCTAGGTGTTCACGTCCAGCTTGGGCCTTCCGCCGGTCCTCTCGGCAAGCATGCAAACGGTGGTCGAAACTGGGAAGGATTTGGCTCAGATCCTTATCTACAAGGCATCATGATGGCGGAAACCATCGAGGGTATGCAAGAGGCAGGTGTCCAAGCTACGGCGAAGCATTGGCTTGTAAATGAACAGGAATTGAACCGAGAGACTATGAGCTCAGATGTGCCGGATAGGGTACTTCGCGAACTTTACGTGTGGCCCTTCATGGATGCTGTGCACAGCAATGTCGCAGCATTCATGTGCAGGTGAGAAATCATCAAGCGAAGACATGTACGACTTCGGGATTTACTAACTTGCTGCAGTTATAACAAGATCAACGGAACATGGGCTTGCGAAAGCGACGGTGTGATGAACAAGCTCCTGAAAGACGAGCTCGGTCATCGTGGATACATCATGAGCGATTGGAATGGTAAGCATTTGGTCTGCTTGTACTTCTGGTACAATACCTGACGTCAACTTAGCGCAACACACTACCACTGGGAGTGCGAACGGTGGCATGGACATGACCATGCCCGGCACCGACTTCAGCAACGGCAACATCTTTTGGGGCCCGCAACTTCAGACCGCCATAAACAACAAACAAGTGCAGCAATCTCGCCTTGATGACATGGTCAAGCGCGTGTTAGCCGCCTGGTATCTCGTTGGTCAAGACAAGGGCTATCCAAGCACCTCATTTAGCTCCTGGACGATCGGCAAACATGAAGTAGGCGGAAGCCACAAGACAAACGTCCGCGCTACGGCTCGCGATGGTATTGTCTTGCTAAAGAACACAAACGCCGCGTTGCCCTTCAAGAAGCCCAAAAGCATCGCTGTCATCGGAAGCGACAGCATCGTTGCGCCTAAAGGAGCCAATGCGTGCGTTGATCGCGGATGTAACGATGGAACATTGGCCATGGGTTGGGGTTCCGGATCAGTTGAGTTTCCTTATCTTGTTGCTCCTCTTGATGCTATCAAGACACAAGCCCAGAAGGACGGAACTTCCATCACTTCTTCGCCCAACGACAACGCGCAGCAAGGTGCTAGCGCAGCACAAAACGCTGATATTGCGGTGGTCTGCATCAACAGCGATGCTGGCGAAGGTTACATAACCGTCGAAGGCAATGCTGGTGACAGGAAGAACCTGGACCCATGGCACAACGGAAACGAATTGGTCAAGGCAGTTGCTGCTGTCAACAAGAAGACCATTGTTGTAGTCCATAGCGTCGGTCCAGTCATTATGGAGCAGTGGATCGAGAACCCGAATGTAGTTGCTGTTGTTTGGGCAGGTCTCCCAGGTCAAGAATCCGGAAATGGCCTTGTCGACATCCTCTACGGTGCAGCTTCACCAAGCGGCAAGCTACCCTACACCATCGCAAAGAAGGAATCAGACTACGGTACCACGATTGCCAGTGGTGACGACAAGAACTGGGACCTCTTCATCGATTACCGCCGTTTCGACCAGCAGAAGATCGAGCCCAGATTCGAATTCGGCTACGGTCTCTCCTACACTAACTTTACTTACTCCGACCTCAGTGTCTCCGGCAAACCCTCTGCGGGTCCTGCAACCGGTGCCAAGGGTCCTGGAGGCCCTGTTGATCTCTTCGAAACCGTAGCTACCGTTACCGCCAAGATCAGCAACTCCGGTGGTGTTGCGGGTGCGGAGGTGCCACAGCTGTATCTAGGCTACCCTTCATCGACCAACTCACCACCGAAGCAATTGAGGGGTTTCGCGAAACTCAAGATTGAAGCCGGTGCCAGTGCGACGGCTACATTCAAGCTGAGGAGACGAGATATGAGCTTTTGGGATGAGAGCAGTAGGAAATGGAGTGTTGCTACTGGAGAGTATCAGATCTTCGTGGGATCGAGTTCCAGGGATGTGAGATTGACGGGCAAGATCACTGTTTAGTGGCCTAGTATAAGGGTTGCTGGACGGGTGCCGAGACGAAGCTCATAGGGCATGCTTATGCGCCGATTCTGTTGATGTACGGGGACATGTTCGGCTAATTAGAGGAAGCTTCGGATCGTCATGATGCCGATGTCGGGAGAAAACAAAAATTGTGACTGTCACTCGTCATTTGCGTGCGGATACCCGGTAAAGCTCCTCGGAGAGGGTCAATTTGCGATCGACATAGATAAGGCGTGGAGTCTGATGGACACCATTTTTGCTACGTGCGCCGCGCAGTCTCCAAGTGTCATGACGCAAAACTGAAGGCGTCAAGCAGCTGCAGGGTATGCTATACAGCATTGCCCAAAGGGACCTGATAGCGGGGCCGCACACTTATCATCCAGCTTCCCCGGACGTTTGTCATAAAACAAGGGTCAGAACTGAAGAAACTTTGCAAGTCCAATCGTTATCGTGACCGATATTTTAATGTAAAGGCCATCATTGGCGCGTGTGTGTGTCATTGCGCCTAGCGTCATCCGGTGCTGCAGAAAAGCCCCTCCCCGATTACTTTGTATCCTCACCTCACGCAAACTCAACACTCTCAAACTAGCATCTGCAAGCTTCGCCTCAGATAGGCACCCCTCCTGACCTCGACTGGCTCTACTACCGCGCTTATGAGTGCTGCCCCGACACTCTTTACTTCCCAGGTATGTCACGATTGTGATGCTTGATGAAGCCTTATCTGGACATGCATCGCACACCGTCAATTCACCGCCGGCCTCTTTCTGCCTCTTGGTGGCTTGACGATCGATGCATTCTCCTCTAGAATTTTTCATTCCTTTCTTCTTTTCTGACCATGGCTAATTGAGTGCTACAGGATTACATCTCAGGTATGCTGTCGCCCACAGACAGACGCGTCATGAGCGTCCAACTGACTCTATCCGCAGACCACCTGTGGAAGGCATCAGTAAACTGAACGCCTACCCAACAAGCTGCTATCAAACGAATCACTACATCACCTCACATCTCCGCTCATCATGTTGTCGCAAATGATCAAGCCTTCCACCATGCGGTCCGCAGGGTTCCTGGGACGAATGACAAAGAACCGTGTACAGGCACGCTCCCTTGCTACTGTTGAAGGAAACACTCAGCGTGCCATTCCTACTCCTAGCATGCGCAGGGCCACGGCTGTTTCCAATGAACCTGCTACTTTCACAATCAAAGTGCGTAGAGTCATCCTGCACGTCTTGGCGCGTCACTGACAGCTGTTTAGAATGGACCCATCTTCGAAGGCAAGTCTTTCGGAGCCAAGACCAACATCTCCGGAGAAGCCGTCTTTACCACTTCACTTGTCGGTTACCCCGAATCTATGACCGACCCATCCTACCGTGGCCAAATCCTCGTCTTCACACAACCATTGATTGGCAACTACGGTGTTCCTTCCAACGCCCGTGACGAGCATGGCTTGCTCCGATACTTCGAATCCCCGCACATTCAAGCTTCTGGCATCGTCGTTCAGGACTATGCCTTGAAGCACAGCCATTGGACAGCTGTCGAGTCACTCGCAGCATGGTGTGCTCGTGAGGGAGTTCCCGCCATCTCTGGCGTTGACACCCGTGAGGTTGTGACATACCTCCGTGAGCAAGGTTCCTCTCTTGCTCGTATCTCAATTGGTGAGGAGTACGATGCCGATGAGGACGAGGCATACATTGACCCTGAGGCTATCAACCTCGTGCGCCGTGTATCCACCAAGGCTCCCTTCCATGTCAGCTCTTCTTTGGGCGATATGCACGTAGCTTTGATCGACTGCGGTGTCAAGGAGAACATTCTCCGCAGTCTCGTCTCTCGCGGTGCCAGCGTCACCTGCTTCCCCTTCGACTACCCCATCCACAAGGTTGCCCACCACTTCGACGGTGTGTTCATCTCCAACGGCCCCGGTGATCCAACTCATTGCACGACCACCGTCCACAACCTCCGCAAGCTGTTCGAGACTTCCCAGGTTCCCGTCATGGGTATCTGCATGGGTCATCAGCTCATCGCCCTTGCTGCTGGTGCGAAGACTATCAAGCTCAAGTACGGCAACCGTGCGCATAACATCCCGGCTCTTGACCTTACCACGGGCAAGTGCCATATCACCTCGCAGAACCACGGATACGCGGTTGACCCCACTACCCTGTCCAGCGAATGGAGGGAATACTTCACCAACCTCAACGACCAGTCCAACGAGGGTCTGATCCACAACTCCCGTCCCATCTTCAGCGCCCAGTTCCATCCCGAGGCTAAGGGTGGTCCTCTAGACTCTGCATACCTCTTCGATAAGTACATGGAGAACGTCCAGCAGTACAAGAGCCACCAAAACAGCTTCTCGGAGAAGAGCAACAAGCCCAGCCCTCTCCTCGTCGACTTGCTGAGCAAGGAGCGTGTTGGCTGCCACCCTGATGCACCGGACTTTGAGGGTCACGCAGCGGGTATGGCCAATGAGGAGATCACAGTCGGTGGACCCGTCGCGCCGTCCTACCAGCCCATTACTCAGAAGCCCGTTGCCTCTGCTGCTTAGATCGGTTGGGTTCGGTTGTGTATATTGGGAACATCAGCGGAATGGATTTGGCGGCGTTACGGGACACGGATGATAAATTGTCAAAGGTGACTTTTGGTTAGGAAGGCGAGCTTTGACAGCGCTTTGGACATTTCAGTAGTAATACAAACAGTGTTGAAACATGCTTTAGTTGTGCTCATCCCAATCCGAGTATCTTCCAGTTGCGACGTAAGAAATAATGGATTGTTGCATGTATGTTGTACCCTTGTTTGGGTTAATAACATGGGGTATCTTTCCATCTCTACTCAGCACTTGATCATGTCCATATCGCCCTCTCTCGTTCAAGCCTTTCCAAACCCAGGTTCCTCGTCCAGCTCTTCTTCACCCTCCCCTTGCGCTTCAACAACCTCGCTGTCTTTGGTCGACTCCCCAACCCTAACATCGCCGACCCTTCTCTCTCGTCTTTCCTGTTCCTTCTTCCTCGCACCAGCTTTGAGCTTCTCCCACTGCTCTCTGTATCGACTCAAGACCTGTGTGTTCCTCTCATTTTGCTTGGCCAGCTTCTCATTGTTGCTCATCAAGTCGTTGACTTTGGCGTTTTGAGAAGCAAGCATGGCTTCGAGATCTGCGATGCGTTTTGCGGCGTCAGCGTCGGGAGCTGAAGTCGGGGCTTGACCGGGAGAAGTGAGTTGTCGTTGTTGTTGTGTCTGGCCTGGTATAGGAGGGGAAGGAAGAGCTGGGAGGTGGTTGATGCCTTGAGCAGCGAGGGCTTGAGCGAGTGCATTAGGGTCGCTGGAGCCTCGTCCGGGGCCTCGAGCACGGAACGACTGTGCGAGGGCGTTGAAAGAGTTTTGGGAGTTGAGTTCCCACATCTGGATGCGTTTGGCTTGTTTGTCGATGACGGTCTTGAGGGTATCGTTCTCTAGAGCCAGCTCTTCCATGGTCTTGAGACCTGAGCCTCTGCCGGCTGGTATGGAGCGTTGGGGTGTTACGGCGGTGCTTGAGTTTCCGCGAGAAGGAGGACGACGTGCTTTGGTGGGTGACGGCGGGCCTACGTTCTCTCGCGCATCGACAAATTCTTCATGTGAACTCCCTCGCAACGAGCCGGAGCCCTCGTCGATCGCGTTAAGCTGTGTGTTGGGTGACACATTCGTTGCATTCGGATCGCGAAGGACACTGGCGTATGTAACCCCGCCACTTGATGTTGGCACCAAGTAGAAGCTTTCGTTAGGTCCTGGCGCGCCATCCTCTCGCAGAGCGCGCAGTGCAGGCTTGCTTATCAGGGCAGCGAGGTCGGGAACTGAGGATTTGACGGTCCTGGAAGCTTCTGGAGAGTGTGGTCGTGACTTGGTCTTGGATGACGTCTCTTCCCTGGGCGTCTCAGACACCGGCGTCGGTGCAGATGGGTTGAGTGGAAGGGAGGTGAAAGCCAGTGGGGCGCTGATTGCGGATATGACGCCCCCAAAAGCCGAATAGAAGCGGCTGAAGTTGTCTTCGGCGGGCGGTGATGCAGGGCGTGGCGAGGCATCTTTCAGCTGCTTGGCCGCGTCTCTGCCAGCGCTCACTTCTGTCTTGCGCGACTGTTGGGCCAAGAGATCCCGTACCGGCGTAGACGGTTGCTCATTCCGACCAGCTGCAGCGCCTGGTACGTTGGGCGAGGCGCCACTGGCGGCTCTCTTTGCGCTGGGTATGCCGCGCTTTTCGGCGAGATTGGTGGCTATCGAGGACTGGGGGAGTCTGCGGCGAGATGTTGGAGGAGTCGGAGAAGATGCCTTGGATGCGGATACTCGTGATGACGAGGCATTCGCTAAAGGGGAGAGGGTGGAGGACTCGGAAGGGTGTTTGCTGGCATCTGCTGTCTTCTTCTCCTTGCGCGGCGCCTCTTTGATCAGGCCGGCGAGCTTGCGATGGTGGTCTTCGAGGAGACTGAGGATGCGGCGGGCCTAGGACTACTTAGACGGGCAGGATAGGGCATCACAGGCTACATACCTCGGCATCGTGGGTATCTTGTTGGGCATTGTGGAAGGCGGTCGCGGCAAGGTCATGCTCCTGCCCCGCGGTCGCGACGCTGTTGGTGCTAGTCGCGGTCGCGGCAGTGCGGGCGTGATCATGAGCCTGGATAAGATGTGCCGACTCCATGGTGGTGGCAGCAGTGAGGTTTGAACATGTTCGACGAGTTTCTGTATGAGTGTGTGCAGAGGCAGCAGCAGGTGCGCGTGAAGGGTCTCGGTCACGTTGACAGGGATAGCAAGGCCGGCCACACCCCCCCATGTAACTGCGGAGTAGATCACTAGGCTAAAGACCCGCAGCTGGAGACGTTGGAACCAGAACACGAGGAACGCGCCCGCCTGGTTTCATCTCTGCAGCCTGCGCCAACTTGCTTGTTCTCTCCCCTCTGCCATAACTCGCAAGCTTCTCCCCGTCCCCCGTCACCCCTCGTTTGTCATGTATCCGATTGCAGCCGCGACCCTGCGGTAGTTCCAAGCGCATCGCGAGCCCTGAACACATGCTCCCTACGTAATCGACCCCCCAAACCTACGTAGCAAACACGGCACCACAAAGCGTCGCAACATCGATATGCGTGTCTGAGACTATAGCGAGACCCTCGACCTCTTCTCAGTGCTCTGCACACTCTCGTACCCTATATATTCCACAATGGCCTCTGAGCGGCGGAGGAGCATAGGCTCCATGTTCGGCTCCAAGGACAGGGACAACACGCTGGCGGCACCACGGGCACAGTCAAAGGGCCCGGACTCATCCACCGTCTCAATTGCGAGCAGCGACGGCAACGACGACTTGTTGCGCAAGTCAAGTGACGGGGCCATGGACCGCCTCAAGAGTCGCCAGAACTCCGACGACGGCCGCAGCGACGTGTCGTCGTCACATCGGCGGCGCATGTCGAAGCTCTTCAAGGGACGCAAGAAGAGCAAAGGCTCCCTCAGCCAGGACGATGTCTCGCAATTCGACCCCAATGAGGTGGTCCCTCCCGTTCCTACAATTAGACGTCCGAGCATGGGTCACCCGTACCAGAGCGACGACTCGCTCGGCCTCGCAAAGAGCGTCGCAAGCAGTCTGCTCACCGACGACTCAGACACGGAATCGTAAGTTGCACGCTGTTCTTTTTTTTCTCCCCCCCCTTATTCCTGTGTCTCAGGTACAGTTCCATTTGCACCTGCGACGCGTCCATTGGAGTGGAAGGTTTGCCTCGTGGCATTGGCGCCGTTCAGCATGGACTCCACCGCGAACAAGCATACGTTCTGGCCTCAGCTTCCCCACTAGCACACCACACCTCGTGCATCATCGCATCCGTATTGCAATACGCACTCTTGGCTTTCACTGTTCCATTTGTTTTTACTACCCACCTCACCCCTCTTTCCAGTCTTTTGTCGCATACGTACCCACTCGGCTCCTGCCTTCCGACTAACCGGCTGCAGCCCTCCACTACTCAAACGCCCCGGCATATCACCACATCAGTCGCATGCCGGCCTCTTGACGTTGTCGTCGCCCCTGATCGCTTCCGAGACCCTCGATTCTGCAGACTCCACCGATGTCACTCTCGTAAACTCCGAAACCTCCATCGAGGAGCCCACCACCCGGAATTTAAACAATACCAGCGACGTCGCTGTGAACAAGCGGGGCGTATCTCCTGTTGGCAAGCTCAAGGAAGCTTTTACTCCTAATCGCAGATCCACGTCTCCGGCTCCTAAGCCTGGTGCTAGCCCTGAGCCCGCAAGACCGAGCACGAGCGGAGGTGGACTAGGAGCGCTGTTTGGAGGGAAGAAGCGCGAGACAAGGGTGTTGGATGACCCGATTCAAGCCTCACCACCACAGATACAGATACACACAGAGGAGGAGACAAAGTCCACCCCGTCGTTGAGATCTGTCGCCCCAAAGCGCATCATCACCTCGCTCCCCGCGACTCCTCCCAATTTATCTGATGCCCCCACGACCTTCATAACTCCACCCACGCCGACAGACGGGAAGGCTTCTTCTCCGACAGAATTGAATAGCTCAAAAAACACTGTGAAACGCACCAATACTGAGACAAACCCCAACGTAGTCGTATCCCCCTCGGGGAATATGATATCGCACAGACGCGTACGATCAGCCACCAATCCTCCAAGTAAGCTATCGCATTCGTCAATACCACCCCTCACTCCTCATCTTGAGGAAGCAAAAACCCCCGGAGGGACTGCTGTACTTCCATCATCTCCTGGCGGGCCTGGTGGATTCTTTGCTTCCATCTTTTCCGCAGCTCAGAACGCAGCGAACAACTTAGGCGATACCATTGCGAACAGCGCAAATCCGAAGAACAAACCCAACCAGCAACAGCAGAAAGACGAGGACAATACTGCTGACGGCGGCGAAGAAGTTATTGGACCTGAGAACGTCGACACCACCACAAACGAAGGTACTGAGAAGCGCCGACCTGCCATTGAAACACTTGGATCTGGAAACTTGAGCTTAGCCCAACTTGGCATTGCTGAGAGCAACGAGGTCAGCCCCATGTCATCCGCGACCAACGTCACGATGAAGGCGGATGAAGCTTCGGCCAAGGTCGAGGATAGAGCCGCTGCACAAGCCGTGTCTGCCGCTTACGCAGGGGAAAAGCCTCCATCGATTGCTAGTGAGCGCCCACGATCACTGACAGCTGTCTCTGGTCAGTCAGGAGCGGGCGCAGCGTCCCCTCCACGACAACCTGAAATAACAGACTCACCGGCATCCATCGGACGCCAAGGTAGCATACGCAGCCGTATAAGCGGCGGCAGACGGAGACGGCATAGAGGCAGCTCCGCTACAACTGGAAATACTTTAGGCGGGGTCATCACTGCGAGCACAAGTACATTGGCTCCAAGCGCAGCATTGAACAGCCACCGTCTAAACGGAACTGGATTCGCGGTTGCACCCCCTAGGCGAAATAAGGATTTCCATGCCTTGTTCAAAAGCGTTCCCGAGGACGACTATCTGATCGAGGACTATAGTGCAGCCCTTCAGAAAGAGATCCTGCTTCATGGGCGTTTGTACGTTTCCGAGGGCCATCTTTGCTTCTCCAGTAACATTCTCGGATGGGTCACGAACTTGGTCATCAGCTTTGACGAGGTTGTATCTGTCGAGAAGAAGTCCACAGCCGTGCTGTTCCCGAATGCCATCGTTATTCAGACGCTTCATGCTCGCAACGTTTTTGCGTCGTTCCTATCGCGAGACTCTACCTACGACTTGATCATCGGCATCTGGAAAATATCCCATCCCAACCTCAAGTCATCTCTTAATGGTGTAACTCTGGATGGTTCCGGTGGTACTGGCGACAAGACTGAGAAGGCAGAATCTATTGGCAGTGATGACGGTTCCCTTCAAGATTCAGATGATGAGGTGTACGACGAAGATGCGGACGATGATGAGGGCACTGGCAGCTTCACCGAACCCGGTGAAGGTAGTATAGCTGGCAGTGAAGTTGGTTCCGTAGCAGGTGAGACCACCCGGAAAGTGAGCGGTGCAGTATCACAAGCCTTTGGTGGTGGTGGCGAGACGACTGAAGCCGCCAAAGCCGCCGCGAGTGGCGCTGCGGCTGCAGGACAAGACTTCCCTGGTTCAGCAACACACGCACCTACTGAGTGTGGCGATAACGATCAGCATTACGACAAACTACTCATTGACACAACTATCCCAGCACCTTTGGGCAAGGTTTACAGCTTAATGTTCGGCCCCGCTTCTGGCGTGTTCATGCGCAAATGGCTGGTTGAGGACCAAAAGTCGATGGACCTCCAGATGGAAGATGACAAAAAGGGCTTAGGTGAAGACGTGAAAACGTTCAACTATTCCTACATCAAACCGCTAAATGCACCTGTTGGACCGCGCCAGACAAAATGCAATATTGCCATGAATCTCGAGCAATACGATCTGGACAAGGCTGTGAGTGTGCAGTGCAGCACAGCAACACCTGATGTACCCAACGGCAGTATATTCCTTACAAAGACGAGATACTGCTTGATGTGGGGACCGGGAAACAGTACACGACTTATCATGACCTTCACAGTAGAATGGAGCGGAAAGAGTTGGCTGAAGGGTAAGTAGTGGTGCTTGTTCTAAGTCGAGAGATTTATTGACACTCTGTAGGTCCCATTGAGAAGGGTGCGAATGACGGTCAAATGTCGTATGCTACTTCCCTTACTGCCGCTCTCCGCACTGCCGTGAGCGCAGCGAAAGCCGGCCCATCTCGGTTACCCGGAAAGGGCGGAAAAGGAAAGAGGCGCTCAAAGGGCAATCTTTTGGAAGAGGCCCCAATGCCTGCCGCCGCTCCCGCTCCTACTAGTCAAGCGAAGCAAAGCAATTGGGGATTATTGGAACCTTTGCGCAGTCTCCTTGGCCCACTCGCCGATATCCTGGAGTCCATTTTCACACCGCAGATTATCATCTTCCTTATGGGAGCCCTCCTTATGTACACATGGTTCTTCCGTGGTGGATCTGCAGTCACCGGCCCAAACCAGTGGTCCACTGTTCAACGTCAGGTTGCGTACGAAGAGATTTGGCGTCATGAAGAGTCGGATCTATGGAACTGGCTCGAAGAGAGAGTCGCCCTAGACAGAGTGCAAAGCTCTATCGCTGGATCGCGGATCAAGCCGGAAGACGGAACGCAGAAGCCCCTAGCGCCCCATGATATGCAAGCGCGGGAGATGGACGAAGCGATTCGCGTGACCGAAGAACGACTGAAGGCGCTGAAAGACGCAGTAACTCGCGAACGCTCCAAGTCCCGTACTAAAAGCCCGAAGGAGGAACAAACATAACACGAAGACGCGGACATATGAAAGCGGCTTTCGGACGGTGGTGCGGAGGAAAATCACTCCACAGCTCCGTGGAAATCCATGACTCGGGAAGCCTGAACTGTAAACATACGCAAGACTTGCATGGCGATGGCGTCTATTCTTTCCCTTTGTGATTAGCTAGGTGTTTGGTGCATCGGGGCCCGGCTGGGCTTGTATGGCGCACACCTGTCATACCATGGCTTATCAGCCACATTGTTTCGTTTGTGTTTCGGACTGTTGTTGGGGAAAGGAGAAGTTATACACTCTATTGTCTTCGCACAGATATCTCTTTACTTCCTCACAGACTACAATTACAGTGCGTCCCACTGGCAACATGGTATTCAAAAATTTGGTCCGCAATCCAACTTCAGCTGCTACAAAATCTTGCGACATGTTGCCCTCTGGGTACACCACCCATACGAGAAATATAAGGTTGAGTATCTCGTAGACTAGGTCTCGCCGGTGTGCTTCGTACGGCTTTAAGGTTTGGTGACCTGCAGCGGGCGGTGATCGTCGGCGCGTGCGTTAGCACGGCCTCGGAGATCTGCTGCACGATCCATCTGATCACTCATCACCCAGATCTTGCATGGGTTTATACTGAACATCCAGCTTTGAATGGAGACATCCTTGCCTGGGTGCCGGAACTGCGGAAATCCCATCCTCCGGATCGGCCCACGAAGTGTTATCAACAGCTTTGAAGAGAAAGCAAGTCAGCAAGATGTATGGTTCCTAAATAAACCTTACCGCCACGTGAGGTAACGCTGATGCTTTGAAGTTGTGCCTAGCCTAACCGTCCATCCTGCCGTTGATCAACCCACCTGCAAGCCAAGTGCAGTCTCCATCGCTCACATCATCCATGACTCAGCTACCCACAATCAATCTAGCTGCAGCCCAACCCTCTCATCTCCCGCAATATCTCACCCGCTATTCCAATGTCTCCTCTTGTCGCCTATGTCGCGGATCCGCGCCAGACAAATTCGGCCGAGCGACGCGTCCGTCCCCTCCTTGGATGACCCCAAACTTTGGTTAATCTGCGGCACGGTACTTTGACAGTCGCGGCCATCGGTTCCCCGAACAAGTCATGGCTCCGATGGTAGCTCTCGAGCTAGACGATGCTCCAGATCCGCAACCGTTAACGAACGGCTGCATGGTCTACAGAGGTGCAGCGACCTACTGTTTGGTGCCTGACTCTGTTTCGGTTTCCTCAGCCGCCACTGCATGTCGTTGACGGCCTTTGGAAGAGGTGGCCAAACTTTGTACAGAAAATCGGCATGGTCTGGCTCACGTGGAGAATAGGAAGGGTTTTGGTCTTACATGAGCTAGTATAGGGTCTTTCCCTGTCGCGCGATGGCTGGGGATTGTTCATCAACTACGCCCGTCTACCTTTTCTTTATTTCTTGTGAGTGTCTGTGTTCCGGGGTCTTCTCGCTCTCTACATGGCTTTGTCACGCTGAACGTCAAATACCCGGAAGTGTCACGAACGTTTAAACACACCTCGCCACTAGGCCTCCCAGGCTTGGGTAATCCTGTTGAGGATTCTCTACAAAAGAACTCGATATGGCGTACAGTCCCAATGGAAGCGGATCGAGTGGTCTCCTTCCTCCTATCTCGGTGCTTGCCAAGTGGCCGGTTCCGAATTACGATGACCCCGTTACTCGTTCCAGAGCCGTTCTCATTACATCGTGTGCTCTGGGATCCGTCATGCTTGTCACAGTGGGAGCCAGAATGTGGGCAAGAGCTATCATACAAAGGAACGCAGGGCTCGATGACTGGATTATAACGGCTGCAATGGTATGTATTTCTCGCAGGGACGAAATCCATATATGCGTGGACTAACACATGGTGTAAAGATACCAACAGTTGGACTTACTGTCGTGGTATGTCTAGGTACGTTAAGAGTAACATACAAACTCATTTAACAAGCTTCCTAATAGTGATATCCAGCAACCGAAAAGTACGACTTCAATCGCCACATATGGGACGTCCATCCAAACATGTACGTCCCTGAGCGCAAGATAACCTTCATCCTCTACCTCTTATACATTGTGTCTGGTGGAATGATCAAGATCTCCATCCTCCTTTTCTACCGCCGCCTCGACTCGCGCTCTATAACCCGAAGTTTCCGGATCGCGACCTGGATTAACATCATCGCCATCGGCATCTTCTGCATTGCATTCGTCGTCGTGCTCTTCACAGCTTGCACACCTTTTGAAGCCTTCTGGTATCAGTTCGACATCGCCAAGCAAATCGCAGGATATTCATACCACTGTTGGGTCAACGAATATGCAGATCTGCTATCAGCGAGCATAATTAGCGCAGTGCAGGATGCCGTTGCCGCTTTTCTTCCTACAATCCTATACTGGAACCTGCAAATCCCTCGTCGCCAGAAGATTGCTTTAGGTGCCATCTTCGCTCTCGGCTACCTAGTCTGCATCGTCGCGGGTGTTCGTTCCTACTATGTCTACCGCATCTTCAACAACCCATTGTACGATTCAACCTGGGAGTCATGGCCTGCGTGGCTTCTCTGCATGTTGGAGATTCAATTGGGGGCTATTTGTGCTAGTGCGCCGGCCCTCAAAGTATTCTTTACGCATTACTTCAAGGTGGCCGCGAGTATGTATGGATCCAGCCGGGGTACGGCATCCAGTGTTAAGAAAGACGGTTCATGGTGGAGATCGACGGGTACGGGCTCGGCGAGTATGGCAACCATGGTGTCGAGGCCGGAACAGGAAGGGTATCTTAGGCAACTGGGAGCAGGCCATATTGTGGATGAGGAAGGGGGGATTGTGCTACAGGAGGGAAAGAAATTCGATGGGCGGACAGGAACCGGTAGATATGATGGATGGACTGAGAACCAAAGACATGACGGACGGACAGAGAGTAACAGGTTTGATGGTAGGACGGAAAGTATCGAAACCTTCATCTTTACTTGAGATAGGGTATGAGAAGAACCCATTCGACAAACAACCACCTCGATGCATAACGAAAGTGTCATGGATGGTCTCCACGAGTTCACTAAAAAGGACAAATTACGACATGTCACGAAGTATAAGATGGCATCCTAGCCTGTTCTGTTGGTCAAGACCTCCACAATACTCTCGCTCGTCCAGATTTCGTAGTTAGTTCTCAGGCGTATGGAGTGGATTGGCTAAACCCGTAGCTCTATCACATTGTCTCTTTGGACGTGGTTGAAAGAAAAACGAACACTAGATGATGGAGCTGCGTGGTATGAGGCGCATTAGAGCGAGAATACTGTAACGGGCGTGCTGCTTAACGTCGAGTTGCATGACTAGACACAATCACGCCAGACGCAGAACGACATAAACGCCACGATTCCGTATAAATATAGACAGCTTTAGAGTAGATCATCTTGTATAGTAAAGAAAACATGGGCCCGAGAGTGACATCACGAGGTTCGTTATAGGAACACTGCACATGCCTTCTTCCATCCTCAACCTCGACCTACACCCACTTTTCAAATCATCTTCTCTCTCAAAGCCTCTTCCCTTCTCTTGATGCTCTTCTCCAATATCTTAAGTTCTCTCCTCTTACGCACCAAGCTCGCCGTCGTCCTCTCGACGTTCCTCTCCTTCTCATCTACTTCAATCTCCCGCCGTAAGACCGTACTCTCCCGATCTTTAACCTCGTCCTCTTGTCGCCTGAGGGTCTGCTGGCGCTCTTCCAGTTCTGCTTCACCTCCAGCCACAATATTCTCCCGCTTCTGTAGATCGGCCAGCAATGGCATGGGCATGTCTAGTTTCTTGGCGTACTTGTCGATGTTCCTGCCAGCGAAGGCTTCGGAAGCTGTTATTTTGCTTAGTCAGGTGTTGCTTTATGGGAGTTTGGGTAAGCTTATGCACACCTCCGAGCGGAGTGACAGGCGCGCTAGATATGAAGCCCGTGTCATAGTGAGCGTACGCACAATCGACATCTCGCTTGCTGCACCGTCCGTTCTGGTGCCAAAAGTGGCAGGTCAATGGCTTTGGAAAGTTCTTGGGGAGCGAGGTGTCAAGTTCGGCGGGCGTGTTATTGGATGACGAGCTTCGGCTTGGTTTTCGACTGCCATTATAGGATTTTGAAGATGATGCAGCGTTTCGAATGGGTATGCTACTAAAGGTTGAAGGTCGACTCGGTGCACCAGACTTGCGTTGGTGCATGCCCTCGTGGTTGGATACGTAACGATCTTTTGTGCCGCTATGCATATTGCTCGATTGAGTACATATCAATGTTTGTGTTCAGATAAAGGAACGAGGAGGAGAGAGAGCTCAACTCAGGTGGTTGGTATCATCCGTTTGTTTGTTGCCATGCAGCAGAGCACTGACCTTGACGGGCGCTTGCATACGATTCGACCTGTCGTTTCGTCTGAAGCAATACACCAGTTTGTCCATTGGCACGTTTAGAAGCTTCCAGAGGCGTTTGTGGGATTGGCTTTCATAATTTGGATCTGGGGTATCATAGTCCTACAGCTTACTCTCCCGCACATGTCGTTCTTCAACAGGTAGCGCTCCACTCATCATGTTGTAGTCCTCTTCTCTTCCATAGAGTACTCGCTCTCTGCCACCTCTCGTTGTCCACCAATTTACAGCAACGCCGCTACGCTCTGCATCCATCTCGCCACTGATTAGCACTTCCCAGTACCGCGCTTTGACGTTTTCTCGCATCTCATCGTCGTTGATTTGGTTGAGGAGTTCTGCGCATAGAGGCAGCCACTCTTCAAGCAGATATATAGGGAGAAAGGGCAAGGCATCGATAAGGGTTAACGCGAGCACTGCCTGTTCCGAGAGGGCAGGGGGTGGTGCGTCCGAGCCTTGCAGGGCCAATGCAACAGAATCAGGCGGCAGTGGCTGAGTAGGAGCGTTGAGCGCACGGTGAAAGACTAGTTCCAATAAAGTAGCTGGAAGATCTGGGTGGGTTGCGGACAGAGTAGAGGGAGGAGCTGTGACACGCATCAAGGTTTTGAAAGCTAGGCGGAACTGACGTGGTGACAAGTTATGTGGAAAGACACTGAACAGCGCATCGATATAGAAAGGGAGGTGCTTCGCGGTGATCTCAGCAGATTGTGGAGCAGACAAGACAGCGAGCATGACGCTGTGAGCGGCTTCGAATACTGGCAACATATGACGATTCTCGCCAGCTGCGAGGTATGGCACAGCTGACGCGACCAGCAAGTCCTCGTTTGTGGCTGGCGATAGTACGAGAGTGAAGTGTTCTGCTGTATTGAGAAAGTAGAGGTCCAGTATACGGTCAAGAGGGTGGCTTGGTATCTGCCCAAGATGTTGAGGCGCGATAGTTTTGAGAAGCTTGTCGGCGTGACTGGGGTACGCAGAAAGGATGTCTATCGCTGTAAGGTAGACAAAGGTATGTTGGGAGAAGGATGCAGGGCCGAGCCGGGACGTGATGAAGTAGAGATGCCGTAAGGTTTGCAAGGCCTGCGAAGCTAGCATAGGGGCGATGGCATCACCAGCCAGTGCTTTATCAGCTAATGTTCGTGTGAAGACGCCTCGCAGTATGATGGTAGTAGCAAACAGAGCCGCCTTGAGCAAATTCCACAGTTGCGGAGTCGTCTTGTGAAGCGCCTCTTGTTCCAGATTGGCTGCCTCTTCGGAGGGCTCGATATCCGACAACTTGGTCTGCCGCCATTGCGTGGTAAGAGCGCGAGAAAAGCTAGCGAGGTCGTCCATCATCGTCTGGATGATCCATGGATTCTTGACATTCTCGACAGAGTGTGCGATGAGGCGTGAAAGGGGGCCCATAGACGATACCAGTGGCCTATTCATGATGACTTCGACCTGTCTGTAGGAACTCGAATGCGGCTATACATGGTTAGCAGACGTCTGTATCATGATCTATGGCCACTTACACTCCAGTCTAGCTTCCCTGACTGTGTTGTCCGCACGTCGAGGTCCAAGCCCCCGAGGAAATAGGCGGATTGGAAGCCTTCGTTGGAGTAGAATGCCGTCCCGATAAGCACCGGAAGTAGCAGATCGTAATCAATCTGCGTCCTTTCTACATGGCCGATGCATCCGAAGGCGTGGTTGAGGGTCAGTGTTATTGTCTGGCCTCCTAATCCATCTGCCTCGGAGCGTTCTCTGACTTCGACCAAAGCGAGGTTTGTCGCGCGGACCAATGCCGCTTCCACTCTCTTTCGCATGGCAGATGCCCAATAGAGGTCCATTCCCTGCTCTTCCAGGCTCCCTATACCTATCAACAGGCCCGTAAGAACGACCAAGTGCTTCCATCGTCGGCTCCGGTCGTCGGCTCCTGCGACGACGGCGCGTACCCATTCGTCCAGCGACAAGCCTCCTCCTATTGGCGTCTGCCCTGGCGCGAGTTTGGCTGCTTTGTTATGTCGCACGTCGTTGTGGTGGTTGACGATGGTCGTGACGGCCGCGTGAAAGACGGACAGCATGCGGAGGGGCGTTCGGACACCATCGGGGCGGTCCCATAATGCCGGCGCGGTGAGGAGATGTGAAGTCAGAAGACTGAGGTTGTGAGGATTGCCGAGCGTGGTGAGGAGCGAGGACGCGGTTCCCAGTAGGCTGTGGTAGTTAGTAGGCGCAATGCGAATAGGGACTCGCGATGCGTACCGCGGCGTGTCCTGTTGATCTGTGTATGTCTGCAGCGAGCGCAGCAGCGTGGACAAGAGGCGATCGACGACCATGTTGAACCCGAAAAGCCCGCGACAGGCTACCAGAAGATGCGCATGGAGATGTTGGAGATGCGATGGCTGGTGTTGATTGCGGCTCGCGTCCAGCCGAGGTTGAGCTAAGCTCGGGCTTTGGCCGTTGACATTCACTCGGGGATCGACGTCACAAGCATTAACTTCCAAAAACAACGGCCTTTAGTATCGTACGATCCTACGACCCCTAGTGTTACGCGCAGAAGTATACAGAGCGCATTATAGCTATGCCGTATAGATGAGGTAAGCCCTCGCTGGACCCTGCATCCATCCTTCTCGCGTCCCCTGGCCATGGCCTCAGACTTCACATGGGACTGAAGACGATTCTTCCCCACAATTCGGCCATGGTAGTTAACGATATCTTTCCCAGCTTCATTCAACGCGTCGACTCGGCGGTCCCGCTCGGCTACACCACGCCGCCCTTCCCATCCCTCTACTGGCCTCTTCCCGCTGGCACCACCCAGTCCTTCTACCTCTACCGCCCCGACGATATCCTCCGCTTTACCGTGTACTGGACACTGCTCTTGGTTGGCGGTATACACTTCATCACCGCACTATGGGCATGTGTAGTCCAATGGCGCAACTGGAAATTAATATGGATCGCCCTGCCCGTCTTCAGTTTTGTTGGAGGCGTTGAAGCACTTGTTGCGGGTGCTATCGTTGGCGGGCTGTGAGTCGAGGTCTGCTGCCATGTCTATCGCGTCGCATACTGACTGCAATCAGGCTAGGAGGTGTATATCAGGCGGGATACTTCGAAATGTCTACCTGGATACCTTTTGTCTGGGCCGTCATCAACACCCTGGTGCTCATATTGTCTTCCTTTGCCATCTACGGCGGTCTCTGATGTTATGCCTCGGTCCAACATACACTCCATATCGACTATCAGCATGTGTACGAGCGTGAGACCGCAGACTCACAGGCCCCAAAACCTCTCAGGCAAAGCATGCAACGCCTCCATCGCCTCGTTCTTCAAGCCCCCATAACCCGCTGCTCATCAGCCCTGATATCAAGGTCACTCTGAACGCTGGAGTGGCGCGTTACATACATTGTTCAGAGGAACGGGCGGACAAAGCCAATCCTAGGAATCGCCCGATCCAACCTCACTCCAGAAGATGACAAATCGGAGATGCTTCCGTGCCAACACGCTTAGAGACGTGAGATTGATGTCCAACAAGACATTGGCGTTATCAGCATAAACAGAGCTCGCGTAATGCAGTAGGTGACGTACGTTCTCTGGCTCGTAATGCACTTCGATGTACAGTA
>Ga0265797_10003230_pt1 | contig 26332 bp, 19 predicted proteins | sample P2T30metagenome_FD_192433 | JGI IMG/M metagenome (GOLD analysis project Ga0265797, IMG submission 192433) | Plant litter microbial communities from East Loma Ridge, Irvine, California - P2 T30 | ecosystem: Environmental > Terrestrial > Plant litter > Unclassified | place: USA: California... | reverse complement strand
TTTTCACAACTATATTTACTTGTATCATATAATCTCCATTCTTTGTTTTCCAGGAAAATATTTTTATATATTCAATCTTTATGAGCTAGCTTTGTTGTACAAAATAATTTCTTTGATATCAAACTTTAATTACACCTTTTTTTGATTATTAAACCAATTTTTGGTTATTTTTTTAAATCTATAACTTTTTTTAGTTTATAAAATTTTAAAGTTATAAATTTTTGATTTAACAAATACGCATTATATTACAATTTTGCAATGTTTAACAATAATAACAAAAATTTAATTTTATTTAATGTAATATTTTATATCACAAAAAAAAATCACAACAATTAACAATAAATTGTAAAAACTAACAATCCCACATGGAATCGAACCATGATCGCTAGAGTGAAAATCTAGAGTTCTAACCGTTAAACTATGGGATTTTTTCTTTATACCTACTACACCAATTAGGTGCTAGTAATAGTAATAAAAAAAAATTTTAAAAAATTATAAAACAACATTAAAACCAAACCCAAATATAAACATAGAAAATACGCAAATAAAGATAATAAAAAAATCTTTTCAAGTTAAATCGATAGGTAATTTATCTTGATTTTTCAAATTTAAACCAAACGTAACATTAAATCAACATTTACTAAAACCAATTAAACCAAAAAAATTAGCAACATACATAATAACAATAGTTGTAAAAGGTGCAGTACACAATAAACCAGAAAAAATATAGAACTCACTTAAAAATTTAAGTGTACCTGGTAAACCAGAATAAAGTATTTGCATAAGTAAAATAGCTATACCCAAATTAGGTGTAGTATGTAATATACCAGATATTTCTGAAATTATTCTAGTTTGATATCTTTTTTGAACACAATCAACCAAATAAAACATTAAAGAAGATAAAAATGCATGTGTTATACAAAATAAAACACCACCAATAAAAGCACCAGCATCACCTCATAAAAAAGCTAAATAAATAATATTCATTTCTTGAACAGTACCGTAAGCTACTAATTTTTTTAAATCTATTTGTCCCCACATTTTTAATGATGCATCTACTACACCCATAATTGTGAATATAGAAAAAAAAGAAGTATCTATTTCTGAACCAAATTCATTTGATACTTTATAAAAACCGTAAATGGCTGTTTTAACTAAAAAACCACTTAAAAAAATTGAAAAACCAGCAGGTGCTTCAACGTGTGTTTTAGTCAATCAATATTGTAATGGTCAAATTGGTACTTTAAAACCAAAACCCAAAAATAATAACAAATACAAATACCAAACCTCATCACCAGTAAAATTAAAATCTCTTATAGAAATAAAAGAAGTATTACCAACTGTATAAAATATATAAGAAACAGCACTCAAAACTAACAAAGAACCAATTTGTGTCCAAATTAAAAAATATAATGAAGCTTGTACACCTCTCCTATAAGGGCTTACAAAATAAACAAATAAAAAAGAAGGTATTAACATAGCTTCATAAAATAAAAATAATAATAAAACATCATTAACTATGACAAACATAAATATAACAAAAACTAAAAAATTACAAATAAAAATAAACCTATTATTTTTTCAAAATAAACGAGTATCAAGAGCTAAAAATGATATAAAACCTACCAAATAAGCTAAAATAATAAATATAAATCCAAAAAATTCAATAGAAAATTTTAAACCAAATTGAGAAGATAATGGTATTTTATAAAAAAAAATATCTAAACAATTTAATACAGAAGAAGAATTTAAAAAAAAAATTATAGAAGAATAATAACATTTTATAAAAATTCAAAAATTAAAACAATTTATAAAAAACGAAACTAATAAAGTAACTATCAATATAAACCTAATTATAAAAATAGAACTAAAATTTTTAATTAAAATTTGAAAATTTATAAATTTTGAAAAATAATAAATTACAGAAGAGACCAACATACCTAACAATAAATACATTATATTAAATTCTAATAAAAATCTAGCTAAATACAAATAATAAAGATTAATTTGGTTTTAATTAAAAACACACTTAAACAAAATATACAAAATATACATTTTTTTTTACATAAAAAAAAATTTTTAAAAAAGTATAGAAAAAATAATGATAAATACAAAATATTTTATATAATTTCCATAAAAATTTTCAAAAATTCAATCTTTATGTATAATTTTAATTTCATTAACTTTTAATGATTTTAAACCTAAAGTAAAATAAGTTAAAACTCTTGTAAATTTAAATTTAAAATATCTTATATTAATATAAGTTCATATATTTAATTTAAATAAAATAGAAGGTGTATCTGTCAAATTATATCAGTATTTATATAATGTATTAAACAAGTTTTACAAATTAAACAATTTTAGTAAAAGATGAAAGAAATTTTTTTCTCCTAATATTATTAGAAACAACACCTCTCAATAAAGTTGATTTTGGTGTTAATCTTTTTTTTAATAATATTAAAACATTAGTATTGAATTGTAAATATGAACCATCTTTTCTTAAATTTTTATACCTTGTCCTAATAACAATAGATTTGTGTTTACTTTTTTTTAAAATTGGATTTTCAGGTAAAACTTCTCTAGCTGAGACTTTAAAAAAATCACCAACATAACCAATCCTACCTTTAGCACCTTTATAAACATGAAAAACTCTTGTTTTTAAAACACCACTATTATCACCTGTAGGTAACACGGAACCTTTCTGTATCATTAAAAATATAAAATTATTTTTTAGTTTTTTTTTTAAAAACTCGTGTAGCTGCTACATGATTTGTTTGGTCAACTAAATTTTGTTTTCTTAAAAAAAAAAAATTAATAAAATCATTAAAAAAATCAAACAATGTAAATAAACTATAATAATTATTTAATTTAAAATTTTTACTAAATTTGTTGAAATTTACACAAACTAAACTAACAAATAATAATAATAAACCAACTGTAATAAACTCAAAACTATTAATATAATAATAACTAATAAATAATCCAAATAAATCGTTCATTTTTAAATTATATAAAGCTTCATAATAATTTTCTCAAATCAAATATGAGTTTAATTCATTTATATAATTAAACTCTAAATCAAAAGGAAAACAAAACCAAGTAAATAAAAAAAAAAAACCAACATAAATACCAAAATATTTAAATGAATAAACTAATAAATTTAATTTTATAACGTTACCATAAACATTCAAATAAAATAAAAATAATACACTTACAAAAACTATAACACATTCTGTTAACCATAAAAAAGCAGTAAATAATTCTAAGTTATATAAAGCTAAAAATAAACCAAATAAAAAAAACTCAATAAATAAATAAAATAATGTAAAATATAAATTATTTGTAGAATATATTATATACATAACATATAGTATTAAAAATTGTAATAAAAAAAAATCATTAAAAAAATTCATCCAAGGTAATCAAAAAAAAAAAATATTAAATATATAATCAAAATTATTAAAATTTAATCAATCTATTGTAATTAATTTATTTATGTTTTTTTATAATTTTATAAAATATAAAATACATTATAATAAAAATTATAAAAATTTAATAAAAAATTAGGCAATTCTCAACCACCAAAAAATATTATAGATATAATTAAAGAAAAAAAAAATAAATGTAAATATTCACCCAAATAATATAAACCAAAAAAAAAACCACCATATTCGGTTGTATAACCTGTTACTAATTCAGATTCAGCTTCTGGTAAGTCAAAAGGTGCTCTACTAGTTTCTAATAAAAAAGTTATAATTATTAAACCACTCAAACCAAAAAATAAAAATATAAACCAATAATTTTCTTGATAAATAACTAATTGTAAAAAAGAGAAAGATTCACTAACTAAAATAACATTTAATAACATTAATCCCATAAATAATTCTAAATTTAACATACCAATACCTGTTCTGACAGCAGCTAACATTGCATACTTATTTTTACTAAAATAACCAGTTAATAAAACACACATACCAAATAAGACAGAAAATAAAGAAATATAAACTAAATTATACTCTATTTCAAAAAGAGCAATACTTGGACCCCAAACACCATTCATTCAAAAAGAATAACAGATAGCTAAAGCTATACTAGGAATAGTTACAAATAAAAATCTATTTGATTCATCTGGAATTAAAGAACCTTTTAAAAAAAGTTTAAGAGCATCTGCAATATATTGTAACCTTCCTTTATAACCAACATAATTAGGTCCAACTCTTCTTTGAACTAAAGCTAAAAATTTCCTTTCAATTAAAGTTAAACAAGCGATAACAACTGTTAAAATAAGCATTAATACAATATTTATAATAATAATAATAACAAATCCCAAAATACTCAAAAAAAAAATAATTTATGATATGTTTAATATTTACATAAATACCAAACATAAAGATTTATTTAATTGTGTTTATAATATTCAAATTCATTAAAATATGGTGTAGATAAAAGTAATCTTACCTTTGAGTTAGGTAATCTTGTTAATTTTTTATTTGTATACTGTAAATAACGAATTTTAAAAATATAATATAAAACACGTTTGTGTCATCTAGGAATACCTAATGTATTGTGAACAGCAACTCTTCTTTCAATATGAGAATCCAATAACATAAAAAAAAAAAACATAACACCAATTAAAGTTGTTAAATGACCAACAGAAGCCATACCGTGTCAACCCATTAAAAATGCAGGATAATCATGAATTCTTCTTGGCATACCAGAATAACCCAACCAGAACATAGGAATAAATGTCATTCATTGACCACCAAAATAATAAATTAAATGTAAATAACCAAACATTCTAGAATATTTTACACCAAATAAAGCTGGGAAATAATAATAAATACCTGCAAAACAAGCTGTAATTGTAGCACCAGATAACATAAGATGGAAATGAGCTATAACATAAAAAGTATCATGCATACAAACATTTAAACCAACATGAGAAAGTCACATACCAGTTAAACCACCAGACATAAATAATAACATATAAGCTAATGCAAAAACAAAAGGAACATCTCATTTTAATGCACCATTTAATAAAGTTAAAGTTCAATTAACTATTTTAACAGTTGCTGGTAAAGATATCATAACAGTAATAGTACTATATAAAGCCCTACTTCTATGATCAAGACCTACTAAATACATATGATGACCCCAAACAACAAAACCCATATATGCCATCATATATATAGCTCAAATCATATGATGCTTTGAAGCAATACGTCTTGTGTTAGAATACGGTAAAATCATGTTCATAATTCCAAATGAAGGGATAATTAAAATATAAACTTCTGGATGACCAAAAAATCAAAACAAATGTTGAAATAAAACTGTATCACCTCCATACACAAACTCAAAAAAAGTAGTTTGCCAATGTCTATCTAATAATAACATAATCATCGCTGCACCTAAAACTGGTGTTACTAATGCTAACATTCTCATAGTTAAAAATAAAGCAATAGTAATAAAAGGTAAAAGAACACGTCTATTTCTTAGACCAGGCATACTTAAAGTTCTTCTTGTAATTAATAAATTAGTAAAAGAGATAGTAGTACTTACACCTGCAAAAATAACGGACAAAACTGCGATATCTTGACTACCAATACCTGTAAACTTTGTATTACTAGAAAACGGTGTAATAAAAACTCAACCAGACATTGTTAATGTACGATTTGAACATTTAGTGAAATAAACTTTTTTTCTTCTAGCTTTTACAGCTTTGTTAGCAACATATCAAAAAGATTCAGGATATTGAATAATAGATGTCCAAAATAACAATTTATTTGGAATAAAAGAATATACACTATAATTTTCATAATTAATTTTTTTTCTAGGTTTTCAAAAAGTAAAAAATGAGTCTAACTCAAAATTGTTTAAAGATTTGTTAAAAAAATAACTGTTTTCTTTAAAATCCATGTATTTTCTATGTTTAGATTTGTCTAGTAATGGTGAATAAAAAGAAGGTTTATCATAATAACGTCAAAATTGAGGTCTTAAAAAAGCAGTTTTAGCTATCAATAATCAACCACAAGGTTGAATTCAAAAACCAATACTGTTTAGCCTTGGAAATGCAACATCTTTTGAACCAATATGATAAGGGATAAAAAAATTAGCAAAACCACCAAATAAAATTGGAACAACTACAAAAAAAACCATAATTAAACCATGTGCTGTTATAACTTGTAAATATCTTAATGAATCTCCTTTAAAAAATGTACTACCAGGATAAGCTAATTCTAATCTGATCATAGTTGCTAATGCAGCACCAGATAAACCGGTAATCATACTAAAAAAAAAATAATTTAAAGCTATTCTTTTGTGATTAATTGTATAAACATATTTTTTTAAAAAATATTTTCTTAAATCATTAAACCTGTTTAAATATATTTTAAATCTTTCAAAAAATAAAAAATTTGTAAAATCTGTTTGAATACCAGAAAAAAAAAAATTTATATCAGACAATCTGATAAAATTTTTAAAAAAATTATTTAACATTTTAGTTATAGTTAGATAAATATTACTAGTGACCATATTCACTGTGTTTTTTAACGTTTTTTAATTTATATATTATTAAAAATATCAAATACGAATTGTACAAAATTATATAAATACAAATAATTTAAAAAAAAATTTATTTTATAAAAAAAATAAGATCAAAAAAAAGATCAAAAAAATATAAAATACTTATATTTTTTTATAAAATTATAATATTTATAATTATAAAAAAATATTAAAATAATTAATACATAATATATAAAAATATGATAATAAATTAAAAATTCATAATTAAAAAAAAATAAAAAAAATAAAAAAAATAAAAAAAATATCAAACCCATTAAATTTATTTTAATAAATCTCTTACAATTCTTTCTTTTAAAATATGTTTTCTAAAAATCTCGAAATTATTACTATTATCAGATAATTTTCAATAAAAAAAAGATGAATAATTAAATTTTTTTAAAAAATTCAATTCAAAAAAATTATTAACCAAACCATAATAAATTAATTTAAAATCATTAAATATAATTCTAAATCCTAATTTTCTATTATTAACATAAAATCAATAATAAGGTGTATCTAAAAATCTTCTAAAAAAAAATTTAAATCAAGGATACATAAAAACTCATGTAAATATATATAAAATTATAAAATTTTGATAATTAGCAGCTAATAAAGGATATCTTATTCTTTTTGTTTCCCAACATCTCAATACAAAAAAAATTCAAAAACCATAAATAAAAACTATATGCCAAAACTTTAAAATAAATAATAAATTTATATAATGATTAACTATTCTGGTTCGTCTAGGCTCTTGTTCCAACGACCATGTATGTTCATCAACGTCATAAATTCAATTTAAATTACCATAAAAATTAACAACATGAAAAAATTGATAAAATTCTAATCATACAATATATGTTAAAAAAAATGTTAAAAATAACAACCATATACTATGTTTAGAATATAAATTCCATTTTAATGAAACCAACAATAAATATGCTGTAACAATTAAAATTACACTAGGAAATAATTTTAAAAAAAATATTTTTCAAGAAAACAAGTGTGATTTATAAATACTGATTTGATCAAACATATAAAAAGATTCTTGAGATGAATTGATAGTAAGAAATAAAAAAACTAAAAATGTAGATCCTTCAATTAATCAAAATAAAATATAACTTCTTCTCCAAAATCTTTGAATAGAGGTTGTATATTTACCAAATTGATATTTTTTAAAAAAAAAAACAAAACCAGACAATAACCAATAACCAAACATTAAGACAACTATTCATGAAAACATAATTTTGTTAAATGGTAACAATTTTAAAACTAAAGAACAATAGATTACACCAAAACAAACTGATAATGGTAAAATCCAAAATCTTAAACCTAATCATATGTATTTCATACCTGATAAAAAAGAGTTTTTTATCATAACATATAAATTTTTTTTATTATTTAAATTTTTAAAATTATAATAAAATCCTTGTTTTGTACTTAAAACTCTAAAATAAGATCTGAATAAATTAGTTTTATAGGATTTTGAAGTAAAGTTTAATGAAAATAATTTTAATCAAATTAAATCTGTTTTTAAAAAAGGTAAGCTTCTATGAAATTTAAAAACATTAGATCTAAATTTGTAAGAATTATAATTATAATAAATATTCTCGTTCATATCTTCTAATTCTTTTCTTTGTTTATCTAAATCACTTAATCCTAGGTTCCAAAAATCGTAAAATAAACAATACACAAATCATGCTATATTTTGAGATAATTTTATTAAATTTTTCAAATTTAATGAAATAATAGATAAAATATTTGACACTTTAATTAAACAGGGGAAGCAGGATTCGAACCTACACTAATGATTTTGAAGACCACAGTTCTACCGTTAAACTATTCCCCTTAAAAATAAATACAATATTAATATGTCATCAATTTATAAAATTGTATAAACCAATGCATAATAGATTTATGTTTTAAAAATGATTCATCTTTTTCATTTAAATTTTCTCAAAAGTATACAAATTTACCATAATTTTTAAAAACTAATAAATTTTTTAAAAAAATTATAAAATCGTTAATATAAACACCAATATTAAATAATATTAAACTATTTTTATTAATAAAAAAATTTAATACATAATTTTTATTAATAAAAAAACTCAAAAAACCTATTAACAGATTTCTAATATTTAATAAAATTAAACCAAATCATCTAAAAAACATAAAAATCTCATTTTTTACATAAAAAAAATTAAAAAAATTATATTTAACTACTCTTGAAAATATAGTAGAATATGCCAATATTAATATACCTCATCAAAAATAACCAAAATTAAAAGTGAATCTATAAAACATAAAATATAAACCATAAACTAACATAATATTCAATCATAAACACCAATAAACACCTGTTCTATATAATTGTCTGTTTCTTGAATATCTACCCTTATTAAAAATTCTATTTTTTCTGATAAAAAAAAAATTATAAGTATTGATATTATTAAGGTTGATGTGTTTAGATAAAGATGTTTCACTAAATCTAATTGGATAGTAATTTTTTAAAGTTTTAGATCAAGAACTATTTAATTTTAATTTCAAAAAATCTAAGACACTATTTTTATAAGAAAATGTATAAATACTTTTAAAATTTTTAATAAATACTTTTAAAAAAAAATTATATTTTTTGTATACTTTAATTATATATAATCTTCTGTTAGACACATACTCATTATATAATTTTGAGTTTGTATTTTTTTTTGTTTTTGTTTTAAACACATTTTTATTAATTTTTTTATTAAAGTTATAATTATACCAATCATCATATTTTGATAAATCATAAATATTTAAAAAACCTTTAGAATTTTTTAAAAATACAAAAAATAACCAATTAAGTTTAACTAAATTATTTTCATTAAAATTATTAAAATAAACTGAACTACATAAATTAAAATACCTTTTAAATAATATTTTTTGAATTATTAAATATATGATAAAATTATTTGTATAATAGTTTTTGTTTGAAAAAAATAAAACTTTAAAACGACGTAAAGTCTTTGAGAAAACTTTAGATTTTTTAAAAAAATTGTAATATTTTTTTAAAAGTTTTAAATTAGAAAAAGTATAATCTGATTTATCAAAATACAAATGAAAAAAAAAAATTAATGGAAAATTAGTTTTTCTAAAATTCACTAAACTATCATCTAAATATATATTAGCTATTGTATCTTTAAATAAATTTTTTCTGTGAAAAAACGCTAAAAACACTTTTTCAAAATATGATAAATCATTAAAATCGCGTTTAAAAATAATAGAAGTTTTATTAAATTTTACATAAAAATGTTCTATTATATTTCTAAAAAAAAAAACGAAATACATAAAAAAACCTCACACATAATAAAGTAAAAACACTAAAAACAATAAGCAAAAATTTATAAAATGATACTAAAAAAATCAACATAAATAATACTTAAATGGTGTAAAATGTAAAAACATTTTAAATTATTTTTTTTTTAAAATATTTTTTATAAAATAATGTTTAATCATAGATTTGTTAAAAACACTGTAATTAGAGTATTTAGGTCTCAATTTTATTAAAGTTTCTGTAAAAGTTCTAAACCTTATTAATTGGTATGAAGAGCTATGTTTTCTATTAAAAAATTGAGTAGGTCAAATTAACTCTACTATAGAACTAAAAATAATAAGTTTTATAAAATTGTAAAATAAAAAAATAATAATAATTTCTTCTGCAAAAAACAACTTTAATTGAATATAAGAATTAAAATCATTTAAAAAACTATAAATACCCACTAAAAGTTTGTTTTATTACAAACAAAATTAAAAAACAAACAAAATATAATAAAATATTATTAATCCACCAGCAGGTTCCCCTACCAGTACCTTGTGTCAACTTCACTCAAATAACTAAATTGTCCTATTAGCCCAGCTTTCGTATGACTTGTTAAAATAAGAAATTGTAAACAATTCCCTTTTTTCTATTTATAAATTAACAAATATAATTAAAATTTATAATAATATTTAATTACCAACAAGCTTCCCAGAGGAAAAGACACTTCAAATCAATTTAATTCTTAGAGCGTGATGGGCGGTGTGTGCAAAATTTGACTTTTCATTCACCGTAGCGTACTAATCTACGATTACTAACGATTTCATCTTCATGTTTTCGGGTTTCAGAAAACAATCTGAACTAAGGTAGTTTTTTAAGATTTGCTCTAAATTACTTTTTCGCAACTTTTTGTCTCTACCTTTGTAACACGTGTGTAGCCCAAGATACGCAGACCATAATGACTTGACTTCAGCCCTTACCCCCATTTATTTAAAACTAAATAAATCAAAAAATTAGAAAAATAACTTAAATTAATTAATTGTTTAAATATAATAAAAAAAACAATTTTCAAAAAATTTAAATTAATTAATACTAATTATAGGAGTTTCGTTCGTTATAAAACTTAATTCTATGCCTCAAAGCACGAACTGACGACAGCCATGCAGTACCGTGTTAACACCAATATAATTATCCTGATTAGAGAAAATTTAATAACATTAACCATCTTGGTAAGATTTTACGCGGATTATCGTATTAAACCACATGTTCCACCGTTCAAACAAATTCCCGCCAATTCTGTTAAGTTTCGACCTTGCGACTATACTGCCCAGGCGGAGTATTTACGTGTTAACTAGGATTATATAATCTTAATACTCATAGTTTATAGTATGGACTACTAGGGTGTCTAATCCTATTAGATGGCCATACTTTAATGCCTCAATGTCAGTTTTAATTAGTATACTGTCTGCACCATCGGGGATACTTGTAAATTCAAAGTATTTTATCACTAATTCACAAGTGCCGTATACTTAAAAAAAACTCTAGTAAAAAGGTTTTATGAAAGACCTAATTGTTCTATTATAGTAAGTCATAACTTCTTTTACAATCTACGCATCCTTTACGCCCAATAAATACGGATAACGCTCGCCACTCATGTATTACCGCGGCTGCTGGCACATGTATTGGCCATGGCTTCTCTTCAAGTTTGATCATTATTCTAACTTGCGCATAAGCTTTACAATCTTATAAATCTTCTTCACTCACATTAGTTTGCTGAGTCACGCTGGCGCGTATTGCTCAATATTCTTCACTGCTGCTTGGGAATGAAAGGTTGTTCTCATACCTTTTGTGGCTGATTCCTCTCTCAAATCAACTAGGGATAATAGGCTTACTTGGTTCATATTAACCAATTTTTTTGAAAAACCCAATACGTAAAGACCTAATCCCAGATGTAAATATCAAACAACGGATTATAAAAATAATTAAATAAATTTTTAAAAAAAAAAGTAATTATAAAACTAAAAAATTTAATTTTTTTAAAAAAAAATTAACACCTTTAAAAAGTTTCAGTATTCTTAAAACTTTTTTTATTCCTGATTGAACAGAAATTGTTCGGCAATTATACACCTTATACTCACCTTGACGCCATGCTAACTTTAATTTCAGATTTTAATCTTACAAAAAAATTAGGCATTCAACTTGCATGTGTTATACATCTAATTAGCGTTTATCCAGAGCTAAGATCACACCCAATTTAAATAATTAAGTACACATCCGAATTGTTTAAAAAAACAAATTATTTTTATTAAATATATTTTTATTAAATGTGAAAAATATACAATTATATTAATTTTTAATTTTATCATCTAAATTTTCTAGTACCATAATGAAAACTATATCTTTTTTTAGAACCTGTAAATAATAATTTTGGTAAACCAAAAGTATGTCATCATAATAAAAAATGTTCAAAAGGTAAAGCACATATTCTTATAGGCATATGATGATGATATCTACCACAAATTTCTGCACATTGACCATAATAAAAACCAACATTATCAATATAAATATTGTGGTGTGTAGCTCTTCCTGGGATACAATCCATTTTTAAACCTAATCCAGGTATAAATCAAGAATGTACTACGTCATAACTGTTTGTAACAGCTGTGATATTAACATGAGCAGGTAATACTAATGTTCTTCTTGTTCTTAACATTCTTTTAGATAACACAACTAAAGTATTTTCATACCTAATTTTATTTTTTTTTAAAAAATTGTATTGTTTAGATGGGTTACCAAAGTTATGAATAATACTTTCATTGTTAAATAAATATGGGTTGGCACTTCATCTAATTTTTTTAGTGTTATTACCTTCAACATCTTTTTGAAATTTAACTCTTGCTGGTATTAATTTTCTACGTTTGTACCTTTTTTGTTTCATAGTTAAAAATGTAGAATGTGGTGTGGGTTTATGTTTAATAGAAGATTCATTGTCACTGTATCTAAGTTTAAATAATGTTATTATATCATCATTAAAATTAAAATTAGTTTTATTTGAAATAGGGTATTTTATTATTCTTAAAGGGGAATTGGAACCTTGACTTCTTTTAACTCATCTATTAACTTCTAAAAAATCATTATAATTATATAAAATTTTTGAATTTTTAGAATAATCTAAATAATCTTTTTTAATAAAATTTATAATATTGTTTTTATAATCAACTTGTATTTTTCTGTTTTTAAAAAAATTAGAAGTTAATAAACTATTATCATCAAAATCATAATTTAAATTAATTTTTCCTGAAAAAGGATGTAAATTTGATCAAGAATTTTTCTTATTAAAAACTCTTACTAAGAAATTATTTCAATAGCCATTAGTCATAACTTTATAATTACTGTTTAATTGTTCTGTCATAAATTTATTAAAATTATACCTATTAAAAACATTTAAATTTAAAGAATTCAACTTTTTTGAATACAGTAATTTATTAAAATTTTCATAAAAATTAAATTGTAATTGTTCTTGAGGAGATATTAAATGAAAATTTTTTTGTTTAGCATATTTTTGAGATAAATCATTTCAATATTTTTTAACTCATTTATTTTGAGATCTTAATTGTAGAATATGTAAATAGTCATCAGCAACTTGTAAATCTCCAGGTGTACTTATTTGTCATTTATTTCTACCTACATTTTTTGGGACTGTTAATATATCTGTAAAAGCTTTTAATTCATATTTGTAAATTCAATACCATTGTTTACCTCTGATCCTAATAGTTAATAGACCTGTTTCAGCTTGCCATTCTATCATTCTTAATATTAAATTTGAATTACTAATAATATTAGCACACCATGAAATAGGTATAATACAAATTAAAACATCACCTCATTTACCATGTGGTCTAAATGTGGTTGCTATCCTTGGTCTAAATTTTAAAGTTCTAAATCTTAAAACCCTCAATACTGTTAAATAATAAAAAGCCCATAAAAATGAAAATCAAAACCACCATCAATATTGCCATTGGGTCAAATGAATTAAAACGTCTGATTTCATGTTATTGAAACCTACGCCAAAATTAGATTGTAAAGATACTTCAGTAACGATATTCCCTCACATAAATTTAAAAATATTATTAAAAAAAAACTAAAAAAATTGTTTGCTAACTTTAAAATTACGTAATTATAAAGTTAAAATTGTATAAAATATAAAAAAAAATAAAAAAAATAATACAATATTACCGTATACGTTTAAAATGATATAATTTTTATAAACTCTTCTTCAAGGGAATAACAATAAACACATTATTATTATTATTAATAATCAATTGAAATAACCTATATTATTTATAAGTGATAATATTGGATGATTAAACTCATCATATTGTGATGAATGTACAGAATATATATCTAAACCTTCACCTAATGAGGATGAATTTAAAAAAATACCAAACATATATATACATACACAATAAGCAACAACAATTAAACAAAATATAGCAATATTAGATGCTAAAGTTGTATTTGTATAAAAAATAGAATTTAAATTTTTATTATTAGCCTGAACATATATTATTTTTTTAGCTTTTTTAAAATCAAAAAAAACAAAATAAAATAATCTAAAAGAATATATAAGACCTGCTACAGCACCACCTAAAATATTTAATAAAATAAAATATAATAATTTAAAATCCATATAAACACCAATTAATAATAAATGTTTAATATAAAAACCAATAGTAAAAGGTAAACCACATAAGTTTATTAAACAAATAAATGATGAAAAACATTCAAATGGTAAATATTTTCAAAACATACCCATTCTTCTAAAATCCTGATAATTTCTACTAAACCTAATAATATTACCAACACATAAAAATACGGCTGCTTTAAAAAAACCATGAATATATAAATACAATACTGTATATTCAGGGATATATGTACTATAACAAACCATTAAAAAACCACAATGACTAATTGTTGAATAAGCTAAAATCTTTTTTATATCTGATTGATAAATAGAGCATAATCCACCAAAAAAAGCTGTAAAAGAACCAACTAATGGTACCACATAATAAGAATATAAAGAATATTCAAACATAGGTGATAATCTTAATAATAAAAATACTCCAGCGGAAACAAGAGTTGCAGAGTGAATTAGAGCTGAAGCTGGAACAGGTGCTTCCATAGAATCTGGTAACCATATATGAAAACCGAATTGAGCTGATTTGATAAAAGCACATATTATTAAAAAAAACGAAATTAATTCTATAACAGGTAAATCATAACTCATTATTATTATATAATAATTATTGTAAATAGAGATTTGAGAAATAAACGATTGTATATTAACATCATTTAATAAAAAAAAAATTAACAAAATAGATAATAATAACGACGCATCACTAAATTTGTTAAAAACAAATGCTTTAAATGCGGACTTTAATGTCGATATCCTTGTAGATCAAAAATTGATTAAAAAAAAAGAAGTTAAACCTATTAATTCCCATCCTAAAAATAACACAAAAAAATTACCACTTGTTACTAAACATATCATACTAATTACAAAACAATTTATTAAAAGTGTTAACCTTTCAACATTAGGTTCATATCTGAAGTAAGAAAATGTATATATATAAACAAAAAGAGCTATAGTTAATGTTAAAAACATAAAACTATATGATATTGAATCTATAAATATTTCAAAAAAAACTGTATAATTTAATGAGACTATAAACCATTTACCTAAATTTATTTTATAACTGATATTATCTATAAAGAACATATTAAAATAAGATATTGTTGATATTCAAAATAAAATTATTGAAATAAGATTTAAAAAAAACACACCATAAAAACCATAATAAGATAATAAAATTAAACTAGAAATAGTTGTTAATATAAATAAAATACCAAAATAAAAAAAAATAGGTAAATTAGATCTATAAAAAATACCTTTTAAAAAACCATAATTTGTAAATTCATACATTAATAAATCAAATTTTAATGTATTTTCTATATCTTTTATTTGTAAGTAATGATTTATATCACTTGAACTGTTCTTTAACATAAATAGATTTAAATCTAATAAAGAATTTTCTATATTTAAATACATTGTATCATTAAAAAATAAATGTATAGAATCAATAAATAAAAAAAATACATTATATTTTATATCATCTAATATACACATAACGTATCTTAAATTACCTGTAACTAAAAGATATAATAAATCGTTAAATTCATCACTATGAGGTTTAAATATCCTTATAGGACCTGTGGAAAACTCAAATTCATATAAAATTATCATAAATAAAACTATAAAATATAACGAAAATACAGCTATTTCTTTTTTTTTTTTTTCATTTAAATTTATAAAAGAATTTGCTAAATTTTTAATTTGTTCGAAAATTCATATCATAAACGTTAATTAATTAAACTCCTATATTAGGAGTATTTATAATTCTATTATAATTATATAGTAATTATAATTCTATTATTATAATTAAATTATTATAATTAAATTATTATAATTAAATTATAATTGTATTATTTATAATTCTATTATTAGAATTATAATTATATTATAATTATATAGTTAACAAAGTTATTATAATTATATTATAATTATATAGTTAACAAAGTTATTATAATTATATTATAATTATATAGTAATTATAATTCTATTATTATAATTAAATTATAATTGTATTATTTATAATTAAATTATAGTTGTATTATTTATAATTCTATTATTAGAATTATAATTATATTATAATTATATAGTTAACAAAGTTATTATAATTATATTATAATTATATAGTAACCATAATTGTATTATTTATAGTTTTATTATAATTTATATAGTGGGGTAAATACTAAAAAAGAACAAATATATTTATTACAACTCAATAAATTCGTTTTTTATATATTGTAATTTATTATCAAAAAAATCATAATAAATTTCATAGTAACCTTCACACGGAAAATCTTTTAACATAGGGTATTCATTTCTAGAATAATCTAATAATAAAGATCTATTATCTTTTTTATTAGTGTATTTTATACCATACATTTCACCAACTTCTCTTTCTAATCAGCTAGCGTTTTTATAAACACTATCTATTGATTCAATTTTAGATTCTGAAAATTGAACCAGAGTTAATCTAACTTTAATCCAATAAAAATAGTATATATTATAAATTAAAAATCTTTTATTGTTTAATAAGTTTAATTCAGGTATAAATTTATCGTATTTTAAAGTATCAATACAAGACATATCTGTCAAATAAGAGTTGTTGTAAAATAATTCTTTTTTTAACACTAAGTTTAATCCGTAATATCATTTAGATGGTATAAAACACACATAATGATTAGGTGTTAAAACTTGTGAAGTGTAAATTACAGGATTTATTTTTTCAAATATTATAAATAAATTAATTGGGAATTGGTATTTTTTAAATAACATTAACCATTTTTTTTTATTTAAAATTAATTTTTTTTAAATAGCAGTACCTAAAAGAAAAAAAGCAAGAGCTTGAAAAACACATAAATTAGTTTTAAATACACAATTTTTATTAAAATTTAAAAATGTTTCTAAAACAGTAGATAAAAATATACAAACATCAATACAATTTAAAAAAAATGTAAATAACTATTTTATATATTAATTAAAGTTTGGCTTGATATCAAAGAAATTATTTCAATTTAAGTATAGGAAATCTTATAAAATACTTTAGTATACTTACAGTAGCATTTCACGATGTTCATTCTTTATTTGGTTTTTTTATAATATTGGTAGTTGTTTCACAATTAGTTAGTGGTACAATGTTATCATTTAGTTTAGTCCCTGAATCAATGATGGTACCTATCGTCAGAGATGAAGAAGACTTAGAAGATTTATATACAGATGATTTTTTTTGATTACATGAAAGAGGAGTTGATCTATTATTTATTTTTTCATGAACACATCTTTTTAGAAAACTTTATATAAATGCTTTTGAATATGAACATGAAATTGCTTGGAAAAGTGGTGTATTTACATTCATGATTTTACAAGTTGTAACTTTTTTCGGTTTAGTTTTATGTTGTACACATTTAAGTGAAATCACACTAACTATTGCTGCTAATGTTGTTCACACTTTATTTTTATTTCATGGTAAATTTTATTGGTGAATTTTTACAGATAAAAATTTAAATACTGATACTTTAATAAGATTAGCTTATGCTCATTATTTATCTGCTTTTTATATGGGTTATTTAGGTTTATTACATGGTATAGATATGCATTATGATTGGAAAAATGAATCAATATATGATGGTTTAGAACCAGAAATGTCTTGATGAGATGAAGCCTTGTCTAATGAATTAGGTACATTTATTGAAGCTATATTTGTGTTAAACATTGTTTGTTGGTGATTATATCCAGAACCAGAAGCACTTTCTTATGAAATATTCATGTGAGGTGATATTGGTTTAATTCCTGATGTAAGATTTTATGGTGTTGCTCCTCACTGGTATTTCAGACCATTTATGGCATGGTTAATTGTTTGTCCTCATCATAAAACAGGTATTTTTGGTTTAGCTTATTTGTTTTTTGCTTTATTCCACCAACCTACATTACATGGTTTAAATGAACATGGCTTATATTATAAAAGAAAATTATTATTTACTGTAAACAGAATAAAACAAAGAAAATTTTATAAACAATCTTATCTTAATTTAGAATTGAATTTATTTTTTCAAACAACATATACAATGTTTGTTATGTGTGCTTTATACACAAATACATTTTTACCTTATGGTAGATTTTATAATAGATTAGGTGGTAATATTGGTATGTTAGCTGCATATTTTTATGTGTTTTTATATTTAGCAATAACTTCGTTAAGAAGACCTTATTGGTTGGAATTATATTTTTATTTTATATTTAACAGATTAAGTTTTTTAAAGAACATCAAAGAAAAAAATAAATATACAAAACTAACTAAATTTAAAAAACAAGTAATTTCATTAAAATTAGATCAAAAATGATAAAGAATGGTGTCAATATTACAATTTATATATCTTGATTACAATAATTTTTATATTATTTTTAATAATTTTAATTATTATGGGAATTTTTATGTAAATTTAATACAAAACTCATTTTTTCACTCATAATTTGATTTTAAATCAATACAATTTCTGTGCAATCTTGAATAAATTTCTGATCTTTCATTTTTTGGTTAAGTTTTGTTTCTTTTATATCCAATATAAATAATTTTTTAAGGCTTTTATTTTACTCTGAATTAACATGAATAATTATATATTGTTATACTTTAGTTTTAGGTGCTATTAATGATGATATAACTTTATTATCATCTAGTATATTTATACTAGGTTTAGCAGGATTAGAATATGGATTAGGTATCATGTTAATAATTCTTTTTAAAAATGTAAATTCAAGACTAGATTTTAATGATTTAGATTATGAAAAAAAAATATATAATATTTATAATAATTCAAATCTATATATTAACAGATATGTATGAAAAAGTTAATTATATTTTATAATTAGTATTTTTCATGAAGTTTGGGTGATATAGTAATTTTATTTTTAATACAAAATATATTAATATTTTGTTTAATCTTTTGAGCTTTATCTTGAGCAGGTGAGTTTTTTTATAAAAAAAAAAATCATTTCTCAAAAAGAAATTTTTATGAATGTGGTTTTAAAAGTACTTCAGATGTCAATATTCAAATAAACTTTAATTTTTCAATGATATGTGTTTTTTTAATTTTATATGATATAGAATTTACTTTATTAATACCTGCTTTTTTTAATTTTCATTCAATTTTTTTAATTAATTTCTTTTTAATAATACTATTTATAATTTTAATAATATTATCTTTAGTATATGATTGGCAAATGAATGCACTTAATTGACAGTATTAGTAATAACACATGTATAATATGTTAGTTATTAATAAAATACAGTTAAAATAATAAAACTTATTTAATTATTAATAAATTTAGTTAATAGAATTATGTAAGTAAATTAATAGTATACTATTATCTGCAAAATCTATTGAAATATTCTTTTAAATTTTAATAACTTACTCGATGAATTCAATAATAAAAGGTTTGATATTTTTGTAAATTCTTTAAAAAAAAATGAAATACTCTTTATTGAGGAAGAATATGTTATATTTTATGAATTAGACCCGACTAATATATCAAATGACAAAAGAGTGGTTTTACATCAATCAAAAAAATGATCACAATATTTTGATAATTATATATCTTTATTATACATATATGTGTATGATTGTTTTTTAATACACAATTTGATTAACAGTGATTTCAACAATTGTATGTTTATACATGTGCTATATTATATAAACAAATTTAATAAAAAGTATTTAATTAAAAAAAATTTTTTTAAAAAATTTTTTTACCACAATGTTTTAACTTTCAATTTTACTAAAAAAAAAACTTTTGCCACTTTAACTTATCAAGATAAATTAATTTCATACATTACACCTGGTATTTTTACAAAAAAATTAGGAATAGAAACTAAAAAAACCAAAAAAAGTAATAAAATATTAAATGTTTTATGTAAAACCATTATTAGAACATGTTTAAACAATGAGAATTCACACAAGCTAGTAGTACAAATAAAAGGTACAAAAATAGGGTTTTATAAAATTATAGATTTTATGAAAACATCTATTAGAAAATACACTGATGCTTATTTTATATATACACCAGTAATTTCAAGTAACAACTACAGGTTTAAAAAAATCAGATCTTTAAAAAAAAATTTTAGGAAAAAATTTTTAAAAATTAATTAATATATATTATATTATACAATATTCAATATCATATCTTATTTTTATAAAAACACTTTTCTTATTAAAAATTTATTTTTGATAATATTCGTATATATTTATATTAACACGTTTTTTAATACTTTAATTAAATCAAATTTTAATGAGAATGTGTTTTGGTATTTTGTAGAAATCCTTAACAACAACAACAAAAGTATATTGTTATTTTTATCTATGTTAATATTAATTATTATTACATATTTATTTAATAATAGAGTGGTATTTTTGTTAAATATTATTTTATATATAATAATTGTGTTTTACATATATGAATATAAATATAATTTAAATTTTTTTAGAAATATAATTTTATTAAATTATGTAGCTAATACCAATTTAATAAATGGTGTGGTTTTAATACATCCTATATTAATTTACATAACTTATATAATTTTAATAGTTTTCATAATTTTTTATAAACATAATTATAATTATATTTATAAAATTTTAATTAATATTAGATACAATAAATATAAATTGTTTTTATTTAGTTTTACTGCTTTATTTTTAGGTGGGTGGTGAGCTCAACAAGAATTGAATTGAGGTGGTTGATGAAATTGAGATTTTGTAGAAATTATAGCTTTAATATTTAATATTTTAACACTGTATATAATACATACTAATATTAGTAAAAATTACAATCTTTTACCAACAGTCATTAAAAATATTATTTTTTATTTATTTTTTTTTTTTTTATTTATAAGATTTGATGTTTTAAATTCAATACATTCTTTTAATTCCTTTTCTATATTAAATAATTTTAATAAATTTGTTTTTATATTAGTGTATTTTATTGTATTTTGTATAATTTTTGTTATTATTTTTTTTTTTAAAAAATTTAAATTAAATATAACATCTGTTAATAGTGTATTATTTTTATTTAAGTTTATAAATACATTATTTTTAATATATATATTTATAAACTTATTTTTTATATTATATTTGAATTTTCAATTTATAGACATCACCAAATATATTAAATATATAATATTACTTAGTGTGTATCTAATACTTTTATTAGAATTTACGACTTTTAATATTATTTTTATAAGTTTTGTTTTATTACTCTGTTTCTTAATGGTAAATTTTAATTTTTTAAATTATATAGATATATTAATCCTTATGTTTATATTCAGTTTTAATAAAACGTATTTAAATACAAAAAAAAGAAATTTATTATCACATTATTTATTTATAATATTTTTATTACATATAAAGTACAATAATATACACATATATATGTATGTGAATAATATAAATTTTAATAATTTTTTTATTAAGACTGATACAATTGAGTCGTTAGAGCAAATATTGTTTTTTAATAATAAAAATTCTTTATTTTTTAACACTTTAATAAATTATTATTATAATACCAATTTTAATCAATTTTATTCTAACTCTATTATTTATATAAACAATATTATTGTTAATAACAACATATATTGTTATTATAATTTAGATAATTTTTTAAAATTATTTTTTTATAAATTTAATTTTATTTTTTACAATATTTTAATAATGTTTTTAATATAAATAAATATGTATATTTATACATTTAAACTTTACAATCTTAAAGATAGTATAGTTTAATGGTAAAACGATAGTCTCATAAGCTATATAAATAGGTTCGATTCCTATTACTGTCTATATAGTAATATTGTTAATATAAAATTGAGTTGTTTACAAAATTCAATATTTTATAATTTTTTTTTGAAATGTTTATATAATATTTAGAAATGATGATAATATTAGATTACAAAAAAAAAGGTGTAGACACGCATACAAATACAATTATAAATTAAAATTTGGTGAATTTGGGTTTGTAATATTAAGGGAAGGTAGATTAGAATTTGTACAATTAAATTTTATTAAAAAATATATAAAAATTTTGTTAAGAAAATCTAAACATTCTCCAGAAACATTTAGAAAAGTGTGGTATAGTATATCAGCTAATCATGTAGTTCAATGTAAATCAAAAAATTCTAGAATGGGAAAAGGAAAAGGATTAGTAGATAGAAGAATTATAAGAGTGTATAAAAATACAATTTTATTTGAATTTATGGGTATACCTTTTTATAAATTATTATTAATAACAAAAAAAATTAATAAAAAATTAAATTTTAAAATTGGTGTTATATCTAAAAACAATAGTTTGTATAAATCACCATTTAAATTAAATACACCAATTAAATATTTTAATAAATATTTATTAAATAATTAAACGAAATTATTATAGTTAGTTATTTAAATTTAATTGTTTCTAAATTGAATAATAAAGAAATTAAAATTTCTATGTCTTATATAACTAATTTTAAACCAGCTAATTTTTCAAATTTTAAAGATTTTAATTTATTTAAAAACAATAAAAATAAAAAAATAATTTCAAGAAATTTTTTTTTATTCCTTTTATTATTAAAATACACAGGTAATAAAAATTTATTAAATGTTTCTTTGTTTGTAAAACCTTTTTATAAAAAATTTATAACAGTATTAAGAGCCCCCTATAGACATAAGCTATCAAGACACCAATTTGTATTAAGCAGGTATTCAATTTTATACACTTTAAAGATTAGTTCAAAAAATATTTTTATATCGAATATTTTTGAAATTATTTACCTAATTAAAAAAATAAAAAAATTTTATATATGATTTGAGTCTAATATTGTATACCAGCATCAAACTAAAATTTTTATTAATTTTTTTTTTGAAAAAAATTTTAACATTTTAAATTTTGCAAAAATATAAATATAATTATTTTTATAATTTATAAAATTATTGTTAATCATTGTTTATTTTTAATAAATACAACCAACCCTTTATTTTTAAAAATAAAATTTTATTTAAAAATGGTGCATATAGATTTTTACAAAAAGACAAAAGTTTTAGTATACACAATTCAATGTTTATAGCACTATTTAATTATTTATTTTTTTTTTTTACACCTATTCTATATAAAAACAATTTTTATAAAATTTTATTTTTTAAATCATATTTGTTATCTTTTATTAAAATTAGATCAAACAACCCTATATTACAATAATTGAGTATATTATAAAATTTTTCAAAATTAATTTAAATTAATTAAATGGCTGAAATTAAATTTAATTTTTATAATACCTATAGCAAATATTATAGAAATATAAATGATGTTAAAATATTTAATATTTTTATAAAACCTTATTATGAATTGATGGTTGACGGGTGACTTTTTGCAGAAACATTTACGTTAAATTATAGAATAGAATTGTACTTGTACACTTTGTATGAACTAAAAGAATTAAATATGATTAGATACAATATATGTAAATCTTTAAAAAAAATAAATAGAAAAAAAATATTTGTTAAAAAAATTTTCCAAATTAAAGTTTGTGATCATAAGATTTACAATTTATTTAGATTGTAATAGTAATAAATTTTTTTTAGATATTACTGATATAGTTAAATATTTTTAGTAGTTCTCAATAATTGTTGAGAATGAATTTTGAAAAACCTTTTTCAAAAACTTTTTTTTTTAAACCCGATAGAAAATAAGTATTGCGAAAGAAAGGTGAAAAGAATTTACAGTAATTTGAAATAAATTCTGAAACTTAATGCAGTTTATCAGATAAAGCTTTATGTTTTATCGTACCTTTTGTATAATGGACTAGCTAGTTTATTAAAGTAGCGAGCTGATTTTTTTTAAAAAAAGGCGTATTGAAAAAATTTTAGTTATCTTAATAAGACCCGAAACAAAGTGATCTAATTATGACCAGGTTGAAAGATCTATTTTATAGGCTGGAAGACTGAACTCGTAAATGTTGCAATATTTTGGGATGAGTTGTAATTAGGGGTGAAAGGCTAATCAAACTTTGTGATAGCTGGTTTTCCGCGAAACCTATTTAAGTAGGGATGGCATATTTTTTATAATAAAGGTTGAGTAATTTTAAATTTGGGTAATCATTATATTACTTGATTTTAAAAATCTTCTAATTTTATTATTATTTTTGCTAATCAGATTGTTGGCGCGAAGGTCAGTAATCGAAATGGAAACAGCCTAGATTGTATGTTAAAGTTTAAAAGTACTACTAAGTATAAGAATATGAAAACATAATTAATATCAGGAGGTGGGCTTGGAAGCAGCCATCCTATAATGAAAGCGTAACAGCTCACTGGTACTTAAAGTTATATTGTATAATTAACAATTTGTTTTTGTATCAGAAATTTACAAAAATGTGTAGTACACTGAAACAGCAAATTCAATTTTTTTTGAATGGTAGCGGAATGTTTTGTATGTTGTTGAAGAAAAATTGATAAATTTTTTGGAAATATCAAAAGTATAAATGCTAGTATGAGTAATAGATGTAATGTGCGAATCATTACCGCTTTAAGTTCACAGGTTGCTTTGTTTTGATCATCTTACTTGGTGTGAATCGGTCCCTTAAACAAAAATGATTATTGAAATATGTTGAAGGGGTTTGTTATGCTATGGATCTAAATAGATGCTTTATAACCTTATTTTTATATATTCATTTTTGGATCACGTTTTCTTAAATTATTTGGATCGTTGATCTGGTTCTAAAGCCTGGAAAAAATTTAGTCTTAAACCGTACTAACTCAAACACATGTGAACTAATTAATAAGTGAAAGCGTAGGAGGTAATAATCTTAAAGGAACTCGGCAAAATGACTTTGTAACTTTGGGAAAAAAAGTTCTGCTCACCCATATAGCAGTGTCATAAAATAGGGAGTAGCGACTGTTTAACAAAAACATAAGATTTTGCTAAATTGAAAAATGATGTATAAAATCTGACACCTGCCCAGTGCTGCAAGATGAAAAAATAGAGGTTTACGCTTTTGTTATAAATCCCAGTAAACGGCGGCCGTAACCCTGACGGTCCTAAGGTAGCGAAATTCCTTGGCGGGTAAGTTCCGTCCCGCATGAATGGTGTAACGACTGCTCCGCTGTCTCTAAGATTATCTCCATGAAATTGAAATAACCGTGAAGATGCGGTTAAGTACAACTAGACGGAAAGACCCTATGCACCTTTACTATAAGTTTTTATCGAAACATTTTAAAATTTAAATAGTGATGTGGGAGACGTAGTCAAAAATGGAAAACCACTTAAATTTTGAAATTTTTAATTTATATACAATATATTTATTATATAAATATGGAAACTTGGTAGTTTGACTGGGGCGGTCGCCTTCTAAATAGTAACGAAGGTATATACAAGATTTTACGTAGGAGAATTTCATTTCTTTGAGGTATTAAAATAAATTTTTAAAATCTGATTAATGTATTTACAAATATATTAAGGGTTTTTTGTAGCCTATTATATTGACCCGATGATTTTTTAAGGAATAGTCATCGATCAACGGATTAAAGGTACGCTAGGGATAACAGGCTGATGAATCTTGAGAGTTCCTATCGATGGGTTTGTTTGGCACCTCGATGTCGACTCATCACATCCGGGTGGTGCACAATCTGCCAAAGGTTCGGCTGTTCGCCGATTAAAGTGTTACGTGAGTTGGGTTCAAAACGTTGTGAGACAGTTTGGTCCCTATCTATTGTACTTATAAAAAATAAACAGCTTTTTACCTCAGTACGAGAGGACCGGGAAGAATTAGCCTCTTATGA
>Ga0265797_10003229_pt1 | contig 26352 bp, 22 predicted proteins | sample P2T30metagenome_FD_192433 | JGI IMG/M metagenome (GOLD analysis project Ga0265797, IMG submission 192433) | Plant litter microbial communities from East Loma Ridge, Irvine, California - P2 T30 | ecosystem: Environmental > Terrestrial > Plant litter > Unclassified | place: USA: California... | reverse complement strand
CCACCAAACGACATCTGCTGAAAACCGGTCCAGCCGCCGACAGTGTCAATTCATGATCGTCCCACGAAAGATGTTTGTTCATGTTCGGAGCATGAAGCGGTACATGCAAGATCTGACCTTGCAAGAAATCGATCCACTCGCTCTTCTCCTTCTTCCGGCAGACTTCCTCGGTCGGAACGGCGCAATGCCTGCAGGTACAGGTGCATGTACACTTCTTGCCTTTGCCTGGGGCCATGGAATGGGAAGGCGAGTCTCTGGTTATCGGATGATGTGTTTCCGGCCGACAGAATGAACGAACAAGAGATCAAGGCGAGATCAAGGCTATTCGTTGGGACTGAAAGTTGTTCGCCTACGATACCAGCCCGTAGGTGTGCGAATTTAAAGCCTCTGGTTGTCTCTGAGTTTGCTGATTTACAATGGGGCCGTATGCGTCCGTGGTCCACGCGGAACTGGTATGCGAAATAGGATGGACTTTCGGTGGCGTCCAGACACCTTCCGACGTCGCAACGATTGTTATGCCGATCAGGGAGAAGGCCTGCTCAAGAGATGTGCCGCGATGTGGGAGCCAGCCGTTCTCGTGTGTGTTTTGAGATCCTTGTAGACAACCAGTGTCTCGGCTCAACCGTCAACACTGCGCACTTGTGGAGTTGGGATTGACTTGTTCAAGATGTGTACGACTACGAACGCAAGGCAGTACTATATACGAAATCATTCCAGGTCCGCGCAACCAGGCTCACGACTTGAAGTCCACGAACAGCTTTGTCTCACATGAAACACTGTCAACATCAACATCAACATCTTCGACACCAGTATGTCTCTTGCTGGAACGAGACTTCGCTCTACCGAGACAATAGCCGCAAAGTTCGCTTTGTTCGAAGCGACGACGCCGTACCTGTGCACAAGTCCGCGTGCATCTCCTGTGCCTCAGCGACAAGGGAAGGCTTCTCAGCATCCGCCAGTGGTATGTGGCATCGATTTGAGACGAAACAAATGTTTCGCAGTGACAGTACGCCAGTAGCGAGCTTCTTCCATTTCCAACAATTGTACCTGATGGCGTTGCCTAAGCATCACGATCAAGTGCACAGTGCACGATTAAAGGATTGTACGTGTGCATTGATGCAGAGACCGTGGCGTGTCAATAGTGGCATGCCACAATAGCAGAATCGAATGTTCTGCCTCCCCATGGTTCTCGGCATCCGCCCTACACCAATGAACGTCGGCAATAACAGACTCCTTTGTTGGTCACGCTTGGCAAAGCTGTTTCCGTCGAAGCATTCTGGACAAAATCGCCCGATGCATAGCTCATCTCAAACAAAGGACGCAAATTCCAAGACCATGATCGCAACAACTTGTCGCATTGCTTTTCTTAATCACTATCTTCCGCCTTCTCCCAACCAGCTTCGTACTGTTTTTGTTGCGGACATACTCAGACAGCAGTGAACGCGAAAACGAGCACATACCTTCATCACTTGCAGCATTGTAAAAGCAAAAATGATTGGCGACAGCGACCACTATCGACCTGACGTTCTTGCACGACTTGCAAACGACGACGACCCCATATTCATTCCATCCGGCAAGCCGAGAGAACCCGCGATAGGGTCATCTTCCAAACCATTCGAAGGGGATGTCTATCGCCTCATAGAATATATTGACAAAATTTACTCTCGCTGGAGTGATAAGATCTGGGACGGCCTGCACGTAGCTGAAAACGACAAATCGAACGGTGAAGGTGAAGCCGAGATCCACGATACCAATGGACGTGTCCGTCTGGTCGCAGCGAACGAGACGACAAGAGACGACTGCGTAGCTCTCCTGATGTCTCCCTTTATTTTCAAAGAAATGTATGTGGATTTGAGGATCCACCGACAACACAACTTGACTCGGCACAAGATAATCGACGAGAAGCTTGAAGCTTTGTGGGAAGCGCAGAACCTGAAGAGCGAGATCAAAGACCTTGAAAAGGATCTCCTAAAGTTCCAGGCAACCGGGCCAACTGCTGCTGCGACTTGGCGATGTCAGCACAAGATAAGCGAGCTGCGTGTGCGCTTATCCGCTGCTGAACGTCGTGAAGCAGCATTAGAGAAACTGAAGGAGTACGAATCAGACCGAATGACCCAACTCTGCTATAGACTCACTAGCAGTATCGAGAAGGCCTTGGAACAAGCAAACCTCATAGATCATGTCGAGACTCCACCAGTGTCTTACACCGATAGTGATACAAGTCTAAACGCCCGATTGCGGCAAAGGCTTCACGAGCGCCTAGAAATGCGACAATTCCCAAAGAGCACTGAGGCGGACATTGAAAGCACCGCCGAGTTCCCTCCGCTCCTGTCGAGAGTCCGACCAACGCTGGAGAGGCCTTACAGAGTGCTGGACAACATCAGCGTGATGATGCGGTGGGTACTGACAGCCAGGGCAACGAACTGTGAAATCAAGGAAACTTTCTCATGCAGTACACACGTAACTATACCAAAAGCTCGAATCTCAATCAAGTCTCTTCTTCAGCGTATGGCAAATCATAAGTGAGGATCGCCATGCATTTGAGTTCTACGTCCTCCCGACAGTCGATGGACACCTTGAAAAGCTGGAAGATTCCACCGAGATCATTTCTATCACTTGAACATGTAAGTGCGAACATGTAATTTCTCTCTTCAAGATCTTAGGTCATATTGTAAGCTTTCATGATGGAATAAGGTGCAAAGACGATCAGTTGTGAGTTCGCTTGCGTGACGCTGAGCATTGTCAATCCTTGTAGGGCGTATCGCGCACGCTGCTGACTCGATGTTACAAGCTTACAGCGGATACGTGCTCAGACATTCGGAAACGATATGGGCCATGGCCTTGACTGTTCCCGGCACAAACACTCTTGTGGCTTGGCCAAGCCCCAAATTGACCCACACTGCCAATCTCGTTTAAGCCTCGTGCTGCTGAGTCACGCCTACATACTGGACATTCAAATAGCGTGGCATCGGAGCCTTATAGTATCGACTGGCTTGAGATTATCAAACGCTTTCCAAAGTCTACAGTGAAGGAACAAGCGTCACGCTTCCATCTGTTTTTCGATTTCCCACCTAGCGGCTTAGCTAATCCCTTCTTGAGAATTAAACCCATCATGCGTAACATTTGGCGCTCGCAAAGACTTATCTTCCGCCCTGCGGAGACCTCGGATGAGCAGTTCTTAGCGACCATCAATTCTTACAACTCGGACAGCTTCCAAAACGCCACACACTACCTGCCGGTCCCGCAAGGCAAAGCCGGTGCAGCAAATTATTGCAAGTTTCTCCAAGGAGCACTGCTCGGTTGCATCGTCTGTATTCCTGGACTTGTGAAAGCCGATGCGGCGATTACAGATGGCGTTCAAGCCGTTTCTGAACCCATCCCGATCGGAACCATCGCTCTTCTGGACTCAGACCACAGGAGATCTCATCACCGCAATACATCTGTGGCGGTCAGTATCGCGCATCCTTATCAGAAGCAGGGCCACGGAGCCGAAGCCATACTCTGGGCGATTGAATGGGCGTTCCAGCACGCCAACATGCACCGTGTGAGCATTGGCGCTTTCGCGTACAACGAGGGTGCTGTTCGGCTATATCAGCGTCTTGGATTCGTGCTGGAAGGAAGGACGAGGGAGTGCGCGTGGTATAATGGTAAATATCACGACACTATCGAGATGGGCATGCTCAGAGACGAATGGGTCAAGTTGTATGGCAAGACTGACGATATCGTGCAATGAACTGACGGGAGTCGGAGGGGAGTGCCAGCGTCGGGTATGCTGACGATGGCGAACACGATACAATTGTAACCATCTAATTCGCATAAGCCATTTTCAGGGATGGGGAGCTTGCGAAAGACGTAGTCTGTTCTCAGCATTGGTGTTGGCTGGCATTCATCTTATTTTACTCGAAGTATACTGCAGAGTGTCAGCTCAACCCGCAAAATTCGGTCCTGTAAGACTAAATCAACAAGTTCCTGGAACCATTGCCTCATGCAATTGTGATGAAAAACAACTATTTTGGCGATTAGTAGGTTTTCCGTACATCACGTAGCCGTCTCTTTCATCAACGTCATGTCGAAAGTCGGCACCTAAGTAGAATCGTACTTGCCCGTACCGTCGAATCGACGCTCGTCTCTCTTTAGCCGACAATACGACAAAGCAGCTTCTCGAACAGCCTCCCAACCAAGCACACTCCTACCTACCACGCCCTCCGATCGCTCAATACGAAGAAGCGCTTCTCTGACCCACGCAACACAATTCCAATCGCCCTCCTCACGCTGCCCGATGGGAATCTGTCGCAGCAGCTGCGCAAGCTTATTCGCATCCTCCACCTTAGCCAGCATGATTCGAACGAGAATCATATCGACAGGCATCAATGAAACATGCCTTTCTTCGAACCGAAACTCGAAACCTGGTCCGGGCGATTTTGGAAACTCGTTCGCGTGGAACTTCGAGCCTTCTTCCAGTTGTGGGTCTTTGCTTTCGTTCTTTGGCCCTACCAGTAAGGCCCAGTGGTATCTATGCGAGATCGTTGGCTTGGCTCCCTCAATAGCGGTCTAGCTGCGAACGAACATACGTATCCTCTTTCCCTGGCATTTTGGCGGATCCTGCGCGAGCGTACAGCCCGAGGTACAAGCGATCCTTGTTTGATGGCATAGTAGATGTGGCCGAGGTCCAGAATAAATACCACGGCAACAACTTGTTGTGTTCTTTTTGCGCTCGATGAAAGCGTCGTTCAATCAGAGTTTTCGAGTCCTGCTTTAGAATTGAGCCGTTCCGTGTGCTGAAGAACAAAGCACTTGCCGCATGCTCTGGTGGAATTCAACTCGTGTCACTCTTGTTGGTCGACCGGCTTGCAAAACTTCTCGTCTCATCAAGCTGAGATTTGATCTGCAGTCGTAGTCTCGAGCACGCACCAGCCTGTAGAGGACATCACTTGAAGTTGGCCGTCAGCGTCAGTTGAAGAGGTATGCTCGCCGGCGCTTAGATAGTGGGGCGCACCAGCGCATCAGCGAGTCAAGGAATAGACAGGAAGCGAAGCAGGAACAATCTCACAAAGTAGAGAGATGGTTGTTTGCGACAACAACGACGAGCCAAAGTGCCAAATAGCAACAATATCACCCAGCTACAGCGCAAGTTTCCGCCATTGGAACACGCCACCAATGGAGATGACCAAGATCAGTAATCCTCATTCAATATTGATGAACTGTTCCTACTGAAGAAAGAACTATGTGGTTGATAAGTTCGCAATGCGTCCGCGAGGCAACAATCAGCAATATCGCTTGAATGGCCTATCGAGTTGCTCAATTGATTATAGCGTAGGCTGGCCAACGCACCGCACCTACTATCGAAGCAACTACACACAGCAGTTCTACACATCACCAAGCCTGATTCTGCGCCTCCTCAACCACCTTCTCCCAAAGCTCCACCAGCCTAAAATAACTCTTCTCCGTCAACCGTCCCACCCTCGCAATATCCTCATTGCACCCCACCCTCAACCCACCCGTGAGATGCACAGTAGTAGAATCCGTCACAGGATGATGCGCCTGGATCTCAACAGGCGGGTGCACGCCGTAGTTCACGAAATCCTGCGCGCCGACGTTCTTCATGCACACGTACTCGGTCTTGACGTGGTCGGGCTTCTCCGTCAGGCCGCGGCCGCTGAACGAGAACAGCGGCAAGCAGAAGAGGTCGTAGTGGTGCACGAAGAGCACGACCATCATGCGGCGCTTCGAGTACGCGTGCCCCTCGCACGTGCGCGTCAGGCGCTCGTCGTCGGGCTTGACGTGCGGGTTGGTGTTGGCGACGTGGAAGGGCGCGGAGATGACGTCGCCCAGCTTGAAGTCGCGGCGGGTGTAGTTTGAGATTTTGCAGACGGCGTTGGTGAAGGCCTGGCGTCTGGCGCGGTCTGTGGCGGCTCGGCTTGGGGCGTTGGTTTGGCGCCATTTGGTTGTCATTGTTGATTGTGTTGGGCCAACGGATGGGTCGTATGTACCGGTGGCGCGCCAGCTGTGAGAATCCGAGGCTTTTAGGGTGAGATTGTTCATGCGTCCTGCTACGTCGGAAGGTGTGGGCGGGACAACCATCATGACTGAATTCGGTCTTGGAGCCTGTGAAGGGTTTCTTGCGCTCGCCAACGCGCTTCTCAGCGCATTGGTGCGACTAGAAGACCAAGTGTTGGATGTTCCAGCATTCTGAGTAGGAGTGGATCCACCAGCATTGGGCGCCAATGTCGTCGTCTTGAGTGCAGGCTTGGTGGGTGCTGTGCCGCCAGCGGTCGGCTGATTGCGGTTGGCGACAACCATGTGTGATGTTCGTCAGTCACCGGGTTCAATATGTGCAAGCTGTGCGGGTAGCTGATTTGTGGTAGTCGATCGGCCCCGAGGGATCTTGGTAGATGAATACTTGCTTTGAGATTACGGAGACTTCGACTGCTGATCCGTCGTCTATTGAGACGTAAAGCGTGAGATTGGCAGTATAGCCAGGCGATCTGAATGGCCGGATTCGGCACAAAGCATGATGAGATTCCTGTCTCAAGGCGGGACCTGGACAACAAAGAAAGCTGCAGATCAAGTTTTGGCCGATGCTTGTTCTTTGTCGAAGTTTGCACGTATGCGTGAGTTTCATCATACATACTATCTTGCAATGGACATTTCCCTACCTTATGGGTCTAATCGTTCACAACACAGCTCTTCCACGATAAGACGCCACCGCTGAGCTAGACTGATAATTCCATCAGTAACGGCAAGATGAAGGCCTTCTCGTCCATCAGGCGCGAGTTCAAGGCGTTGTACAAGCCTCGGGCTTCTGACAATAAAGGCAAGGAGTCAGAAACTCCCCTCGAACTCGCGGATTCTTCGAGACCATGGACTGCACCTTCTGGTGGCTCTTACGTCAGCGACTTTGCGAACACAGACATACAGGCATCGGCTGCAAAAGATTCCGAGGATTTGCAACATGGTCAATCTCCTAGAAATAGTGCAGAAGCGGTTGCTGCCACAGTGAATGATATACTGGCGAGTAACAGAGCTCCTAGACATTTCAGCGAGCAAGAAGTCTCGACATCACCAATAGACGTCGCCGATGTCGAATTACCTAAGAGCCCAGCAAACGACGACCAGCACGACCAGCACGACCAAGATGCGGCCAATGGAGAAGCAACATTCGAACCACAGGACGAACAGGAGCCAGTTCAAGAGCTGACGGCCGAAGAAGCCCAGGCAATTCGCGACCAAACCTACATCACCTTCGAGTCAGAAGATGCAGAGGACTACACCCAAGGTCCAGTTCGCTTCGTCCTCGCCACTGACGGCGTGCAAGATTGCGTCGTGCTGCTCATGACAATGGATCTCTCTGTACGGATCCAGAGTGCACTGCGCATGCAGCACGCATTTGAGCAAGCCGAGCGGGCGGGTCTGCGCCAGAGGCAGGCGTACATGCGATTCGAGAAAAAGGTCAAAGCTGAGATCGCGAACTGCCGGGCCAAGATAGCGAACGTCCGGGAAGTCGATGCAGAGAAAGAGGAGGAACTGCAGAATCAGCTTGAGGTACTAGAGCTGTTGCTCGACGATGTCCAGAGTCGTCGACAGACTGTGCACGTGCATCTCGAGACGCAGGGAGAAGAGCTCCGCGACGTTCAGGCTGCTGCTAATGCGCTGATAGAAGAAGCGTACATTTATGCAGGGTTGGCGCAAGAAACCCAGGAAGAGCATGATTCCGTCCCTCAAGATCTTGATCTGGAAACTGAGTATGCCGCCTTCGTTGACAAGCTGAAGAACGCGAATGACCTTGACATGGTCGCTGTAGCCCCGCCTCTGGACACCAGCAGGGACTATGATGATGAGGTTCTGGCACCAACGGAAGAGGAGAAAGCCCGTCAAGAGATCATCAACACTCTTTGGGCCTCGAAAGAGGCTCTCGAACAAGCGCGCCGTGATTTCGAAGAGCGCGAGATTACACGCGCACGTGAGTTTCAAGCCAATAAGGCCGCCGCAGACCGCGGCGAGCCTACGACCGACGCCACTCCAGATGACTTCGATGTACGCTGGGTACTTCGCTACGCCGAGCTAACACGAGGTCTAATCAACGCCGAAGCCGCATACGCAGATGTCAAGCGCACCGCATTCGAAGCCGGCGTGCCATTGCCATTCGAAGATAACGAGACCGTCTGCGAAGCCATGGACGAGGACGACGGTGTCGGGTACACGATATCCAAAGAGCAGGAGCTAGTGGCTTCGGTTCCTTCGCCTACGGTCAGACGGTGGCTGGATAAGGTGCCGGAAGGCGGCGAAGTAGGATCGCCCTCTTTTGGCGATGGAGTGCGGTCGGGGTCGGAGTCTGACGAGTGGGAAGCTGAAGAGGTGGGGATCAGCGATAGCGTGAGCTTGGTTGCAGAGGGAAGGGAGAGGGCTAGAATTGATCGGTGGAGAAAGGCGTGTGTTGGAGAGAAGCAGGAGTGAGATGGTGGCGTTTGTCGTGGAGAGCCGAGTTGCGTAGGCGGTACATTGCTGTCAGACCATTGATTTGGGATCCATGCGGTTGCGCATCGTCCTGTCAGCTAAATGATAGAGTATGGATGTGTTCGGAAGTGTCACTTTATGGTAGCTTGACATCATCAAAACCTTTGCGATACAAACCTGATCGCCATCGGGTATCTCCTTGACACGTGCAAATATTTACACTTCACGAGTGACGGGATGTGTACGCGTGGGAAGTGCCACACGAGCTGGTACGCAAGGAGACACCCGGAAGTGAGTTCTGCTGTTCGGTATCGCGGACCTGCGTACGCATTGCAGCGGACATTAAGTCACGCAGGAGGCCTTACCAAGTCACACATGGGAATGGATGAGATGAGTCAGCGGTCGAGAACAATGCCCCGGCTGCAATATTGCTGCCCAATATCGGCATAAAAGGCCTCATATCAGACAACACCACGGCACTTGCTCGAGAGCACGCGCCAGCACCAGAAGGTCTCGACCAGATCGTTGATGTCTTCGCGGCAAGCTCCGAGGATCAACAGAGTTTGCGGGCTGTGATGTCGTGCGTGAGAAAGTCAAGCAGTAGCAATATATCGTGCAGACCGCCAGACGGCAGGCGGGCGCTGCGTGAACCAGGTACAGTTGGGCGGAGGAGGATGCGGTCAGCCAGGCGCGCTCGCTGCAGGGTGAGTTGGGCCTAGGAGGAAGCAAGCCAATCGGGATGGATGGGCCGAGGAGATGATGCGCTGGTGGTTCAGGATGCCGGCGGGTGTGGCAGTGTGGCAGCCCTACGGCGCGGTTGGGAGGAATGGATTGGATGGAGTTTGGGTGGCATGTGGCACGCTGGCAAGGATGGATGCCGGGGGAAGGTGGGAAGTGGAGGGTGGAGGGTGGAGTGTGGCTACGGAGCAATTTTGATGACTTGTTGGCTTGGTGCGAACGAAAGAGGTGATGCGGCAGTGGTTGAGGGAGCGGTTGCGCACACGTGGACCGGAGAGAGGGACGAGACAACACGTGAATACGTGCAGGGTAGGCGTCGAGGTACAGAAAGGGAGAGCAGACGCTGCGACGAAACACTCGTGTATCGGGTGATGGGACAAGGCAGGCAGGCAGGCAGGCAGGCAGCGGCTGTGAGGCAGATCGTGTTGTGCAAGCGAGCAGTCACACTCACAATGCTCCAATAGGCGCCGGGTTGTTCAGACTTCATTAGACAGCAGCAGCAAGGCTGAGAGGAACTTTGGGAACCAACACGTAACGTAGCCTGCAGCAGCTGAAGGGGCGGCGTCGTCAGTCATCGTGGTCGTGGTCGTCGCTCGCGCAGGCCTCACGCACGCAGCAGGCCTCACGCACGCAGCAGGCCTTACGCACGCAGCAGGCAGGCCCTCACTCCTCCGCTCTGCCACCTCATTCGCAGGAGTAGGCGAGCTCGCCTAGCAGTAGCAGCAGTAGTGGTAGCAGTAGTGCGATCCTCTTCACACGACCACGTCTACCTCACTACAGTACTCTCAGAAGTGCCTCTTCCCACTTTGCGTGTGAGTATTACACTGTCGCTTGAGTATCCTCTCTAGACGTACTCTCGGCCATCGTCTGCCCAGCACCAGCACCACCACCAGCAACCGCCAGACCACGCTACCGGCACCGTTGCGCCGCCTACGTCGCCCTTCCGCCTCGCCCCCACGCAGCCAGCCAGCCGTAGCCGTTCAGCAGCGACGACCCGAACCTACTCGATCGAGCCAAATCTGCCCCGAGGCGTCATCACCAACCCGAAGACAAACTCACGAAACACTCGCCTCCCTCGCACCACATCATATCTCGCATACACCACTATTCACCACATCTCTCTCCTCTCCTCTCCTCTTCCTCACTCCTCCTCCTCTACCACACCTTGCTGATCACCGCAACTCCAATCTCGCCTCAAACAAACCCCGCCAGCCCTTGACACACGGCAACCCCCGTGTGATCGCCCCACTCCCACTACTCACTCCCGCTTGCTTGCATCTCTCACAAAGCCATTATCACCCGCGCCTCTCCCGGCCCCGACAATCATACTCGAATACTCACACGACATCGACATCTACTTGCATACAATTAGCATACCATCCAGCATATTGCAGCATTCTCCCTAGTTTCAGCAGCACTCTTGCATACGCCCACATCGACACAGAACTCCCCAGCTTGCCAGATCGACCACTGTCACACGCCTCACTTCACACCACAACACCCTCAATCTCACCCTATACGCAGGCTGTCGAGAGGTGAACCCGTGCCTCTTTGACGGCCTTCTCACATTGCCCATCGTGGCTTATCCCCCTCCCGACCGCCTGGACATGGCTTCCCCAGCGCCTCTCCTTCGCCCGCCGATTCCAGGCGCCAACCGCCAGCAGTCTGGCAGCAGGGTGCCGAAGCTAGGTCTCTCCATCCCTCCTTCGCCAAATGCACGACCAGTGAACAGCGCTGCTGCTCCGCCAATGTCACTCAACACATCGGCCCTGCCGCCGCTTTCGATACCTCCACGTCAGCAATTACCCAAATTGAGCTTGGCCACACCCATGGGCAACGTGCGAACGCCCCAGGAGAACAACACCCAAGCAAGAAGGAAGCTCACTCTGCAGATGCCCGGTGGCCTCTCTGCAAGTGGAGGAGGCAGCAGTGATGACAGCGCACACAGTCGGACGAACAGCTTTGGGCAAAGTACGAACCATGGCGGGTCGAATTCCACAACGTCGTCTTACTCGGCACTGAACTTTGCAGACATGCTAAGAAACCCTGGTGATCCTGAGTCTGCGGCGGGCTCGCTTTACAGCAGCGGCTCCGCACAGTCCGGAGGTGTTGGCATGGAAAGGGACAACAGCATGCAGGGCCTACTGCCTGACTTGGAGAAACTGAGCCTCGAAAAGGGGAGACCGCTCGATGTGGAAGATTTGGATGACGCAGGTTGGAAGGTAGCGAGTAAAGAAGGGCGGATTGTTGAGCTTGGAAGCTTGGGTGAAGGAGCAGGTGGTGCTGTAACGAGGTGTATCCTCAAAGGCGGCAAGACTGTCTTCGCTTTGAAGGTATGTTGTGGCGATATTTCGTTCCTAGAAGATGTCCCGTCAACTGACAATGATTCCTGCAGATCATCACAACCGACCCCAACCCCGATGTGAAGAAGCAAATCGTCCGCGAACTATCATTCAACAAATCCTGCGCATCAACACATATTTGCCAATATTATGGCGCCTACATGGACGACACCCAAGGCAGCATCGGCATCAGCATGGAATTTTGCGAAGGTGGCAGCCTCGACTCCATCTACCGCGAAGTCAAGAAACTTGGTGGTCGCACCGGTGAGAAAGTCCTGGGCAAGGTAGCAGAAGGTGTTCTCAACGGCCTCACCTACCTGCACTCACGTCGCATTATCCACCGTGATATCAAGCCCAGCAACATCCTCCTCACACGCAGTGGCGATGTCAAACTCTGCGACTTTGGTGTGAGTGGTGAATTCGGCACTAAGGGCGACGCCAACACTTTCATCGGCACATCGTACTACATGGCCCCTGAACGTATCACAGGGCAATCTTACACCATCACATCCGACGTCTGGTCACTCGGCGTTACACTGCTTGAAGTTGCACAACATCGCTTCCCCTTCCCGGCGGATGGCACGGAAATGCAGCCACGTGCTGGTCTTATCGATTTGCTGACGTATATCGTCCGTCAACCAATCCCCAAGCTGAAGGACGAGCCTGATGAGAAAATCAAATGGAGTGAGAACTTCAAGTACTTCATTGAGTGCTGGTACGTGTCTACATGTTTTCGTTTCTTCCTTCTCTGGCTGGGTTCACAAACAGAGAGGACATGATTTGCTGACTTGCTCTCTTCAGTCTCGAAAAACAGGCCGAACGCCGCGCCACGCCCTGGCGCATGCTGGAGCATCCTTGGATGGTCGAAATGAAAGGTAAGCGTGTGAACATGGTGCAATTCTTGAAGACTGTCTGGGACTGGCAAGATTGAGGTTCTGCGGCTGGGAGCTAAGGATTTGGCCGGTTGGCGAAGGCGTAATTCATGCCTGATGGACTGAGGTGGGAGGGATTGAAGCGCGAAGGACTGGCTCCTGGCTTCGTCGGTCTTGTCCACCAACACATCAAGGGGCGGAAGACAGGAGCCCTGAATCATCAGAGGTCGTTGGAGAGGTCAGAAGATGTGCATGAGAGATGTTAGTCTCGCGGCAGGGCATGCTCGAAGGATCTTCCTCCAGTCCGTGGTCGGACTGCAGGAGGTACATATTGTTAAGCCAATTGGCAAAAGCAGTAGGGCCAAAGAGGCAGGCTCGAGGTTTGCGACGACCTCATAAGACACTTGGTCATTGTGGAAGGACAGGGATGTATACTGAACATAAGACTTCCTTTACCCACCTGCGATCATTACTGGTACGGTTCACCGATTGTCTGTTTTCCGGGCGGCAGTTTGGCTTGTGATGTCAAAATATTAGTGCTTGCTTGAGCATGTGAAACGTTTGGTGGTGCCTGAGGCTGATCGAGTTCTCTCAAAGTGTTTGCCCGCATCTGGCCTGCTCTAGCCGTTGCAACCCACCAATAAGCGGCTGACTTCCACCTCACATCGCGTCTGAACTACCAGCAGCTCGGTTTCTCGCGTACCTCGGTCTGACTTTGACCCGCGAAGAGGAGATAGCTATCAGGTATACCGCACGCAATCAGCAAAGCTTCCTTCGGGATTCAACCAAGCATCAAGGTAGTGTTGGTCTTACTCGTCCCTCCTTGTCACTTTCTCCGCAGACATCCCTTGCTTGCTTTCAATCATTCACGCCCTACACTAGTTGCATGCATCACCCATTCATCGACGTCGTTTACCCCATTATACCATACCTTGGCTCGTTTAGAGCTTGCTCCTTCACTCTTTCCCAAACACATCGATCTTCGATAATCTGATCGTTGACTTCGACTTGTACCCTCTCAATTCCAAGCCAACCAACCATGGCAGACACAAGCAACGGTGTAAACGGCACAGCCGACACCATCCCCCTCGGCCTCTACCTCTGGACCCGCATAAAGCAAGTCGGCGTCAACCGCATCTTCGGCGTGCCAGGCGACTTCAACCTCACCCTGTTGGACCACATCTACGACGTCGAAGGTCTGGAGTGGGTTGGCAACACCAACGAGCTCAACGCCGCTTACGCCGCCGATGGCTACGCCAGGACCATGCACGGTGCCGGCTGCTTGGTCACTACCCACGGCGTCGGCGAGCTCTCTGCTCTCAATGGCATTGCGGGCTCCATGACCGAGCAGGTCCGCGTTATACACGTCGTCGGGCAGACGTCGCGGATGATGCAGGAGAGGAAGATGATGATCCACCATTCCATTGGCCCGGAGCCGGACCATCAGATCTTCAACAAGGCTTCGGTGAACTTCCGTGTGGCTGCTGCGGAGCTGATGAGTGAGAAGGGTGCCACTGAGGAGATTGATCGCGTTTTGAGAGAGTGCTATGTTAAGTCCGGACCGGCTTACATTTTTGTGCCGATCGATATTGTGGACTTGCAGGTCCCGGCTGCTGCGCTGAAGACGCCGCTTGACCTCACTCCGCCACAGGATGATAAGCTCATTCAAGCTGCCACTGATGCAGTGCTTTCTGAGTTGTACGCATCGAAAAGCCCGGCCATCTTCGTCGACTGCCTCGTCGATCGCCACAACGCTATCAAGGAACTCGAAACGCTGGTTGGCAAAGTCTCGTGTCCCATCTTCTCCACGAACATGGGCAAAGGCATCATCGACGAGACGCACCCGAACTACCTCGGCGTCTACAACGGCATGGTCTCAGGGCTCGGCGTAGCAGCCGCCATCGAGAAATCCGACTGCGTCCTCGTCGTAGGCAGTCTCGCCTCCGACACAAACTCCGGCGGTTTCACGCGCAAAGTCCTGCCCGAGAACGCAATCTACCTCGACGCTTTCACAACCACCATCAAAGGCGTCACCTTCTCCCCCGCGCCGCTGAAACCCCTCCTCGCCTCCATCGTCTCCCAGCTCAACCCCTCCCAAGTCCCCTCAGCCTCCATCCCAACCCTCCCTCCCCGCCCGCAAGAAGACGACATCTCCGCCACCGAAGTCACCCAATCGCACCTCTGGCCCACCCTCGCCGCCTTCCTGCAACCCGGCGACGTCCTCTTTGGCGAAACCGGCACCGCAGCCTTCGGCATCCCAGACTCGACCTTCCCAGCGCAAATCCAATGGATAACGCAAACCTACTACGGCTCCATCGGCTGGGCCACGCCCGCGGCCCTAGGCTCCGAATTCGCCCTCCTCGACCAATCCATCGCCGGCACCCGCGCGCGCGGCCGCACCGTGCTCGTCACCGGCGACGGCAGCATGATGCTGACCGCGCAGGAAATCGGCAACATGGTGAAGCAGAACCTCTCCCCGCTGATCATCATCATCAACAACGCGGGCTACACCATCGAGCGCGTGATCCACGGCGCGAAGCAGAGCTACAACGACATCGTGCCGTTCGCGTACGAGCACCTGCTGCCGTTCTTCAACATGCCCGCCGAGCAAGCGAAGAAGAATTTCCACCGCGCCGCGACGAAAGTCGAGCTCGACGAGGTGTTTGCGCGGGAGCAGGTGAGAGATCCGGTGGGATATGGCAAGGGTCCGCAGGTCGTGGAGATTGTCGTGGGGATGCTGGATGTTCCTTGGAGGCTGGCGACGCAGGTTGGCACAAGGGGCCCGGAGGCGATTAAGGAGATGAGGGATGCTGGTTTTAAGGTTAGGGATATGGAGCATGGGACTGGGTTTTGGGCTTGAGCCTGTCGAAGGCTTGGTTTGATGCTTGGGGTGGTTGAAGATGCTTAGACACCCAAGCCATCAAGGTTTTGACGACATGACGAGTATACTTTCTATATCGTGTTTGCTATCGTGCTCCCTGAAGTCTGGCGGTCGATTGTCTTTGTCGGAAGTCGGATCCGGGACTCGGATGAGTGATATCAAAGGGATCAATACTGTTACAAGCTTGCGTAAGTCATTTGAATGATTTGATGTGTGATCACCTCCTTGTGACTGCAACGATAAGACGTGCGGGACGCGTATTGAGGGATTTTGGGACAGTAGTAGTGAGGATTGACTGGCTTTGGGTGGCCGCTGATCAACATGCGAGCGCTTGACTGTGCGGAGGGCTGCTGTAAACATGTACGATGGAGAGGATGTCTTGTTGAAGACATTTGAAGGTTCTTGTGGATACTGACTATCCGATTGACATCTTCTATGCTTACTTACGCTGGGCGCATTCAGATTAGCGTGGTAGGTACACTCGAATATGGAGGCGGTGTCGTCACTTCGGTGTTTACCATCGATTGCGCCCTTTCGGCCATAAGGTTGCGGCGATTAGACCAAGATACCAATCAATTGTTCAAGGGTCGAACATTCGATGGAAGGTTTGTGACTATCGGCAGTTAGATTTCAATCTGGCTCGACGATAAGGGTCATGTCTCGCGAGTCGTGGCTGCTAACGTGGGGGGTGCGAAGCGAGCCGTGTTTGCGTCGAAAGTAGTCTCAGATACGCATTTACCCAGAGGAGAGTACCGCTATTCATAGAATGGTACGTATGCTCGCTCGAGAAGGGAGTTGAATCTGCACGTGGGAGCACAAAGAGTGTTGTCACAATTGTGATGCGAGATCGACAAGCGACTGCACCTCCTTCGTCGCTTGGTGACGGTGGCTTCCTCATGTCTCGTGCGTTGTGGCAGCCTCGCGGCAAGCCACAAGGTCGTGCAAACAGACATCACCTCTTGGCGGGTAGGCATTCCATTAGACAATTCATTCTGGCCATGCAAAAGAAACTTTGCCTCAGACGAAATCGCTTATCTCATCGCAACAACACCAAGCGACCGTGCCACCGCCAGCTCTGGGTTTTTCTGCACGCTTTAATTGCGGCGTTGCAACCTCGCGCTTCGGTGTTCCTGGCTCCACGAGGCGGATAATTGTTGAACCGAAAAGGGCACGGCACTGCCCACGACTACCACCTGCTGATGCCGTGCTGATCGTTTTAGGGCTGAGCTTATAAAGTGCAAGTCCTGTTTCTCACTCTCGCTGGAAGCGCACATCGCAAAAAAGTTAGTTTTCTACAGCGGATTCGGACTGCACGCGAGGTTGCACCGTTGTACCCAAAACGACCAGCGGACGCTGCGGCGCCGGCGGGCCCTGCGGCGGCTGGTAAAGTCGCCTGCAAAGGCCAAGCTTCGCCCTACAGGCGCAGATCACACCGGGGATGCCTCCCTTTGCCTCTGCCAGCACAAGGGAACCATCCTGATGACACACCGGTGCACGCATGCGCTGCCGCCAATGTTGCCAAGTACACTGGCATCTCAGCCTTGTCGGGCAGTGCCCGAGCGCAAGGCACAGCAGCTCAGCAGCAGCAAGGACTTGGTTTTCTTCCAGTCTCCAGTCCATGTTGCCCAGGGTCTCTCCCTCCTCTCGCGTGCAGCGCTGTGGATGCCCCATTCAACAACACGCTAGTGGCCCTACAAGCCTCCTTCCGGTGCTCGAACCGAGGTCCTCCTGTCAAAATGATTTCAAACAAATTGCAAAACATGGTACTACTGTCAGCGGAGGTCGCGAACGCCAGCGACTCTGCTGGTCTCACGTGTACCTGGTTTCGACCACCGCGGAGACGCACCATGCGAGCGCACGCCTACAAGCTCGTCCGACTTCCGAAGGAAGAAAGAGGAAAAAGGCTATTGTACAAAAAGCTCTATAGCTCGGGGTTAGGGCGCGCGCACCGAGCCCTAAGAGACATGTTGATGCTTGGCTGACGACGCTCGACTGTGGGGTCAGCCTCTCGATGCTGCAAGTCTGTTCTGTGGTTCTGCCACACCACTGCCACTGCCACTGCCACTAATCCACTCAGCATCTCTTTCGCGCGCTTCTCTGTCCACTCACCTCCTCTCCCCGGCCCTCCCGCACGCCTCGTGTCTGTCCCCGGCGCATCACCCTCGTCGTGCCTATCATTGCCACAATCCGCCAAGCGCCCATTGCTTAGCCTCTATTCCTGACGGACTTTCACCTGCAAACACCGAGCGATATCGCCAAGGCAAAGGCGCATCTTGTACTGCGTGCTTTCGTCTCATTACTTCCCTTGCGACATTTGCGATCCACCAGCCCATCGAGTATCCAGACCGCGGCCATTCTGTCAGCCCTCTAATGCCGATTTCTTACCACGCGCTGCGCATCCGGTACTGAATTCCAGTTGCGCCATTGCCCTCCCCGCAGCGCATCTTGTAGGTCATCGTTCTCCACGTCTTGGCCTGGTGACGCTGTCAAGCTATGGAGCGCGTATCACCTGAACAATACGACGACCGGCTCAGCGAGATCGAGTCCGGCGACGACGATGTAGTGCCCAAGCAAGAAGATTCGCAAACATCGCCTAACGCCACCAGCAAGCTCAATGGCACCAAGTCCGCCGCGCATCTCCAGAAAAGGCGTAGGGTTACCAGAGCATGCGACGAATGTAGAAGGAAGAAGATTAAATGCGATGGCAAGCAGCCTTGTACGCATTGTACCGTTTACAGCTATGGTAAGGAATGCCACCCTGCTGTTGGAACTCCAAGCTAACACGTGTGATTTACAGAATGCACATACGACCAGCCCTCTAACCGAAGGCGAAACCCCGCGCCGCAATACGTCGAGAACATCGAACATAGGGTTCACCGAGCAGAAACGCTTTTGCATATTCTTATTCCCAACCTCGACTTGAACGATCCAGGCATTGACGCCGCAGTGGCGCAAGGATGGATTCCTGGCGCTCCTGGAAAGGGTCACCCTTCAGCTTCTGGAGGAATCACATCTGCTGCTTCAATACAATCAAGTCAGCGACCGCCGATAACATCGAACACCGAGAACAAATCAGACACCAACCTGGAATCTATGGTGCGCGCAGTCGCACAGATGGACGTGGATGAGCAGGGCCACTGGGACTACCATGGACACTCGTCCGGACTCAGCTTCATGCGGCGCATGAGAGAACAGCTTGGCGATCTGATGGGACCCGACTCTCCAGCTACGCCATTCGTAAAATCCAGACCACCTTCACTCGTGCTCGACTCGCCGAGATCGACGTTCGATTCACCGTCAGATCACCCGAGTAGTCCTAGCAGCGAATTGCCACCCAAAGACATAGCACGCCAATTCTGCAGCAACGCAATCGATGATGCCGCCGCGCTTCTCAAATTTGTACACAAGCCATCTTTCTGGATCTCCTTCGAGCGGATCTACGAGACGCCTGCGGACAGCTGGGGCAATGAGGAACAACGATTCTTGCCTCTTCTGTACAGCGCTATGGCTCTCGGTACTCTCTTCGGACAGAACGAGCAAAGCAATTTGAACCAGGTTGGCTACGAGAATGCGATCCAACAGGGCTTCGCCTACTTCAAGTCCGCGCGTCAATTGATGGACATCGCCGACTGCAGAGACCTCACATCAGTTCAAGCAGTGATATTCATGATCCTCTTCATGCAATCTTCCGCCAAGTTATCGCAGTGTTATGCCTACGTTGGCGTTGCGCTGCGTTCTTCGCTGCGCATGGGACTTCACAGGTCTTACGCTGGCAACTGGGATCCAATCGAGGCTGAGACGCGGAAACGGGTCTTTTGGGTTGTACGGAAGATGGATATCTACGTCGGAGCCATGCTTGGCCTACCACAAACACTCAGCGACGACGACATTGACCAAGAATTCCCCGCTGAAGTGGACGACGAATACATCACGCACGAAGGCATTAAGCCAATGCCGGAGGGCCAAGTCTCGCTGTTGACTGCTTTCAATGCACACACCAGACTTGTGCTGCTTCTGCAGAAGATCATACGCAAAGTCTACCCCATCAAAGTACAAAACCAACAGGGTCAGACCGACAAGTCATACACCGTACCTTTCTCTGCTATCCGAGAACTGGAATCGGACCTTGAGAGCTGGAAAAACAGCTTGCCACCTATTCTAAGCCCATGCGAGGCGCCCGAACGATACCTCAGAGTGCAGCAACTGCTTCGACTCGCTTATGCTCATGCGCAGGTATTGCTATATCGACCTTTCCTGCATTTCACTGCTGCGGACAAGCGGTCTAAACCAGTGGACCAACGCGCGTATGCTTGTGCCGCATCTTATGTCAATGTGTCCCGTAACATCGTCCACATTACCTCACAGATGAAGCAGAAAGGTCTACTGAACGGATCTTTCTGGTTTACCATGTACACCACCTTCTTTTCAATCCTTTCGCTTGTCTACTTTGCTGCGGAGAATCCGGATAACCCAACCACCGAAGCAGTTTTGAAAGACGCACATGAGGGCAAGGAGATATTAGCCTCGCTCGCGACCCGCAGTATGGCCGCCGACCGTTGCACAGCGACTCTCGCCACCATCTTCGATCGATTGAGCGACTGGATGCGCGACGGCCAGCATCAACCACAGCCAAGCAAGAAACGTTCACATGCTCCCACACCTTCCCAAGGGCAACCCAAGGCAGCTCAGAGCCACCCAGATGTCTCTGCTGTAGCTCGGGAGCCTCCAGGCCCTGGTTACATGCAACGTTCGAGCACATTCCCACATCAAGCTCCTAAATCCGAACCAGGTTCTTTCATAAGCTCGCCCTGGAGCAACAGCTCTGTGACCTCGCCGTATGGCTCAGCGACCCCCAACTCAGCAAACTTCGACCAGCGAATGTTCCAACAAGATTTCTCAGGACCCTCTGCCAACCCAATGCAGCAACAGTCTCAGCAGCCTATGTCACTACCGCCTAATTTTGCCAACCCTGCCCTTCCTGATGTCTCAGCCATGATGTTCCCATCCGGTGGAGACGAGCCGCTTCTCTACCCTAACCAGCCACTGACAACCTTCGAGAACAACCAGCAATTCGTCGCTGCTGCTGCGGCCGCCGCTGCGGCTGCCGCTGGCAACAAGCCATCCAATCCATTCATGACCAATGTCGCGAATGGTGGCGCCAGCATGGACAGCAATGCCGGCACTCCTCTTTCACAACCCAGGCATATTTTCCCCAACACACCACCCTCCCGAAATGGCAGAGACGACAACATGGAAGCCCAGTTTTTCGCCCTGCCACAATATCTCGAACAATCGCGTGCTCAGCAACGACAAGCTCCTCCGACCAGCTTCCCCTCAGACAACATGGGTTTCAGCGGAGGCCCGCAAATGACTCCGACTCCTTCTCAGCAGCCCACTATGGGTCGCATGCCGAACGGCTGGCCCCAACATCATCCCCAACAGCAACAGCAGCAGCAGTCACCGTTCATTGGCCAGGCGCCGCAAGGCTTCTCCAATAATATCAATATCCAGGATCTTTTCGGCGGCGCCGAGTGGAATGCTATGATCATGGACCCGGGCTTTAGGCAATGAAGTGCATGAGCAGGTTGTTTAAAAGATCTTGGAACTGAGGAGGTTGAACGCATGAGAGTGACATGACTGCGGGGTGATGAGTATTTGCTTGTACAAGTAATGCATTTGACAAGGGGGTCGACCACGAAGACCTCGAGGCTGGGCCGAGCCTAAGACAAGAGAAGGGAATGAATATCGAAAGGAGCGACAAAATACAGGGACCGGGAAGAGATCGATGGGGATAACACGCAAGCATACACGGAAGCAAGGAGAAGGCATTGGTTTTTGGACACTATACCCCCTCCCGTAAACGACGTCGCATTTGAATGGTTTTCCTTTTGTTTGTTTTGGATTACTTTTTGTATTGTGTTCCTGTTTTCTCTTTCCTTGCTATAGAATACGATTCGCGGGCGAATGTGAGAGAAGTTAATGGTAATGAATGGTTTTGGCTGTTTGTCTTTTACTATAGAGGCTGTTGTGTTTCATCATCGTCATAGTGTATCAATGATTGCTCTTTGCACCGCGCCGTTCTTTTTCTTTCGCCTTGCGAGTCGCCGCCCACGATCTCCTCGCGATGATTCTTGACAGTCAAGTGATAGTTGTAATTCATACCTGTAATTCATACCTGTAATTCATACCTGTAATTCATACCTGTAAAGAGCATGGCAAGTGCAAGCACTAAAACACATAGATATAGTAATAAGTATACTAGCGAGCTCTCATATGGTATCACTACTATGTGCTTCCTAGCAAGCTTTGATAGATGTCCAGATCAAAGAAAAGGTCACAAGCTGGAAGATCTGAAGTGCTGGGCCTTGGTAGCGAGCATATTCGCATCTATCGACGCAGATTGGCATTGAATTAATGCAGCAGTATAGGGTAGTATTTTCTTACAAACAGCTCTACTTCAGCGTGACCTTTTCTTTGATCTGGACATCTATCAAAGCTCGCTAGAAAGCACATAGTAGTGATACCATATGAGAGCTCGCTAGCACACTCGTTACTATACCTACATGTATGTGAATGAGATTGTAGTAGAGGGCAATAATACTTATTAATAGCTCTGGTGACTTTTTCTTTGGTCTAGACATATGTTAAAGCTTGCTAGGAAACACTTCCGAAACATAAAAGATGTGGAAGATTTTCACGGAACGAATGAGTGATAGGATGATGGACAGCCATGTAGAATGGAATGGAGCAGATTGCATTCGATATCTCCGCAGAGAAGGATAAAAATAGTAAGAGCAAAAAAAGAAAAAGCTATCCGTAACGTCATTCCTTGCGAACAAACAAGAGCAACGACCTTAGTCAGCTCGACTGTGTTCCTAGGCCTTCTTCGATAAACTACAAGCCGTCCCGGTGATGGTGGTGGCAACTCCGACAAACGCCGTCTCCGACAACTCCAAGCGCGTGATAATCCGCGCGGACCCCATGAATCATTTTGAACGCCGGTCTGGTTTCCAGTGATTACAGATCGATTGATCATGGCAGGCTTGGGTACTTGACGTCCTGACTCTGCTCATGACTTTGCTGTTGCTGCTGCTGCGCCTGTTGTTGTGCTTCTTGTGCGGCATTGTGGGCAGCATTAGCTTCAGCCAATTTCTGGACCATCCTGGCAGTCTCCATCATGGATTCATCCTCTGCGGAAGCACCGGCTTGAGCCTCACCAGCATTTTGTTCGTGATGTTGCTGAGACTGTTCTTGCTGGTCCTCACTCTCGTACTCGCCAGTGCGAAGGCGGTCTCCAATCCAACGGCGAAGAGCCTCGATGACGCGGATGTTTTCCACCCACTCCTCTTGGCGCTTGTCGTCAGTCTCGGAGTGTGCAGCAGGGGTACCAGCGGCCTCAGACGGCGACTTCGCCTCTTCGCCTCGGAGTGCAGGGTCGATGCTATCAGTGGCACCCTTGACATCCGACTGCTTGGGAGTACGCGAACCGTCCTCGGCAGCAACGTCCGCCTCGGCCATTTCGGTGTCCTGCTCGGGCGCCTGGCGTTGGAGTCTGCCTCCGCTGTAGCGGCGACCCTCCAGGCCTTCGAAGCCTGAGGCAAGGCCTGACGCGGGTGCAGATGTGGTGGTTGGGTAACCAGAACCGATGTCTGAGATGCCAGTGACTGATGGCAGGTTGGGGTACATGGCGTTGCCACCCATGCTGCTGAGACTTGAGCGACCGTGACTTGACATGGGCGAGTGGCCGGAGCTGTACGACGACACTGAAGCTGGTGTCAGCGCTGGTGTATCTAAAGCCGAAGCCGATGATGTTACGCCGGGCATAGAGCCACCGACACTGCTGAGCGTACCGGAACTTGAGTAGCCTTGGTTCATGCTTGGAGGGCTGTTGCTCGGGCGGTTGTAAGACTGGTGGCTGTTGCCGAATCCGAAGCCATCGACTGATTGGGTGTGAACACCCGGTTGCTGTACACCAGCGGTTGCGGCAGAGTTGCTGGTCTCGTAGACGGTAGCCTGCAGCTGCTCGAGGAAGCGATCGATGTCTTGAAGATCACCCTTGGAGCGAGCGTTGGGCAAAGGAAGAGAGTAGCCGTGCTGGGCCATAGGGCCGTGGACGTTGGCGCCTCCATTGCCACCAGCGGCACCGCCACTGGCGCCGTTGACATTGTAGCCACTGTTCGAGAACGCGTCGATCAAGCTGGCTGTGTTAAAGCCACCGTACGAGTTGGACTGGTTGTTGTAGCCGGTGTTGTAACCGTTGCCAGATGCGACGGGCAGAGGGAGTGAGTTGCTCTGCAGCCTCTGGCCAACATCATAGTAACTACTGGGGTCAATGGCGCGACGCTTGATGTCGCCGAGGAAGTCATTGAGCGCTTCGATAGCACGGCGGCGAGTGTCCATGCTTTGGATGTCCTGTACGTTGTTGTTGGGGTACGAGACGGAGCCATAGCCGGCATACTGTGCGCCATTTGGCTGGTAGTGAGCGCCGTTGGGTCCACCCATCTGAGGCTGGTAGCTCGGGTAGGGGTTCATTTGATCGTTGTTACCATAGTAGGAAGACGCTGTGAGCCGCGCAACCAAGTAAGCCTCTGGATCAGAGGGAGAGTGCGACGGATACTCACGCTTCCCGTTCTGTGGGCCGAGACCGTTGCCGTTAGCACGAGCATTCGCACCAGGCTGAGGTGAGTTCATCAGTACACTGTCGTCTGCGTGAGTCTTCACGTGCTTCTTGAGATCCTGTGGACGCTTGAATGCTTTGCCACAGAAGTCGCACTTGTGCGGCTTCAAGGGTACGTGAACGCGGATGTGCGAGGTGATGTGATCACGCTTGACGGTGGTGGTGCGACATGCGCCCCACTGACAGGTCAGGTTGAGGTTGTTGGTGCTCTTGCGACCGACGTGGCGTTCGCATACGTGGTCCTAGATGTGTCGTTAGCGTCTGATGTATGTTGCGACGAGGAAAGAACGCGTTCGCCACGCGAGAAAACTGCGACGCGATGCACGCATGGTTTCTCGCGACGACAGCAACGCTGCCGTATAGAAAGATTACTTACATAAAGAGCTTCGGCACTGTCGCAGCGCTCGCCGCAGCCTTGCCACTGGCAGGTCAGGTTGTCGATTGTTGAGCTGGCATTTTGCACAGGCTGCACAGGCGGCGAGGGCTGGCTGATGAGCTGCTGGGCTTGCTGGGCGGCGGCCTGCTGTTGCTGTGTTGCAGCGGCCACTGCTTCGGCGACTGTTTGCTCCATCTTCGAGGCGGCTTTGGATGGAGTTGGATGGAGTTGGATGCTGCTGTAGGCAGAAGTTGTCCTTGGCACTTGGCAGTATCTCAAAGTCGAGAAGGCCCGCTTGTTGAGTGAACTACCACAACCAGACTCGATGCGCTTGATAACAGCGCAAAGTTCACGTGGAAATATCAGTCGCGATAGAGAGTAGACACGAGAGCGTGTATAGTAGAGAGATGGATGGGGGGGGGTGGTGGCGAGAGGAGCGAGGGCGGAGAGCAAGCTTGGCCAAAAACTTGGGCAGTCACTCCGACCTTTAAGAACGAGAACGCCAGCGCCCGGCGCGAGCAAGCAGCGTCCTGCCTTCACAGAAACCCCAAGCCTCACCTGACAAGGCACAACCACCACCTCGCCGCTTGTCCCGAATGGGCGGAGAGTGGAGCTCCTTGTCCCCGCCGAGACACTTGGCGCTTGGCAGAGATTTCCGTCTATCGAGCATGCTTCCGTCCTGTCGCCGCTCGGGCAAATGTCATGCAAGATCACGTGAAGCTGGTGGAACTTCACTCTGCTGGATGGCTGTTGAACGTTCGCCGGTATGCTCGACAACGCCCTCCGCCTATCTCTTCCTTGGCATCCGAGAGCTGGACGAACAACCCCTCTCGGAAGTATCCGCACGTGAGTGCCAGGCGAACAACGTGCTCGAGCTGCCGTCGCTGGAGTTGTCTGCTTTCTATCTGCGATGATGGAAAGAAGAACAACGCAACACCATCCTGGCCGCACCCCAGACCACATCGCGCCGGTTGGCCCGAACACCCCCCCCTTCCTTAGCCTTATCGCCCAGTGTGCCAAGCAGCTCGCCTGCATCGATGAGATTCTGAATCAACAGCGGAACTCTGGGCATGATGCCTCCTTCAAAGGCCTGTCTCGGCGCCCAGATTCTCCGAGCGGAGTCTGGGCACTCCGCTCCCATTTGTGCCAAGTGGCCGACCACCCCGTAGCCATTTCTGGCCAATCTGCCTCACACCAGTCAGCTTCGGTCTTCCTGCACGCTGCGCCTCCCCCATCACCGTTCGCTGCCGACCCCGTATTCCCGCGGGACTATGCTCTTATTTCAGCCACTAGCAGCCGCAACTGTGATGTGTTTTCGTCCGCAAGCCGCGAACCCCGACCATTTATGCCGCGCCTTATCCTCTAGCCGCCTACCACCGCTTCACGATGGAGGTCCAAGAGACACAGCGCATCGCCGGAAGTGTTCCTGAATGCGGGTTTGCTGTCAGTTGGTTTCGCGGGTTGCGGAGCCGCCGCGCACGCCATCACACGTGGGTGTCACTCCGTGCGTCATTTACCATCGCTTGCCGTCCGTCCTACTGGTTGAGACAGACGCTTCCTACAGCCTTATGAACTCGAATCATGCGTCTGCGTCTGCACGATGACCCTGTAGATCCGCCTTTTCTCTTCTCGGTCGATCTGCCGGTGTGGCACACACGTGAGAGCGTTGGCTTGATGAGTTAGCCATGTGCTTTACACGGCTTTTCTGGGTGACGAAGAAGCCTATGCATGACATCCGTCCGTACGATGTCTCGATCGATACTAACATATCTCCGCAAGTATCATGCCACGACAGTCAGGCATGAGTATACGAGAAGTCAAACTTACCATTGAGACACTCGCAGAGACTCCCCGAAAAATACCTCAACCGCTGTATATATGTGGTACCTTCAAACACAAATATCAATACAGTCACAATTACACTTCCCAGTAATAAGACAGGTACCCCCCCAAGCACCTCCGTATCCAAACACACGCCAAACTCGCTTACTTCCACTACCCGCCCACTGATC
>Ga0265797_10003227_pt1 | contig 26360 bp, 21 predicted proteins | sample P2T30metagenome_FD_192433 | JGI IMG/M metagenome (GOLD analysis project Ga0265797, IMG submission 192433) | Plant litter microbial communities from East Loma Ridge, Irvine, California - P2 T30 | ecosystem: Environmental > Terrestrial > Plant litter > Unclassified | place: USA: California... | reverse complement strand
CAACACCCCACACCCCACCCCCCCCCCCCCCCCCCCCCCCCCCCAGCTGCGCCGTCCCCTCGACTGTAACCTGTTCTCACATTGAGCCCTGCCAAACGCGTTCCGCCGAAAGCGATCACTAGGCGCATCGCTCGTAGTCGCGACCACAGCAGCAATGGCCGACCCGGAGGTTGTCGTCGACACCCAAACCCCTCAAGAGGATGACACGGAAGTGCAGAACGTGCCCGACATCACTGTCGACGAGAGCATGGCTGCCGGCTCTGGTGAAGGTGACGAGGACCAGGCTGGCTTGGAGGACATTGAGCCGACCATTACCGAACGCGTTGGCTTTGTAGAGTGGGCAATGTGCGAACCTTGTATACCAAGCCCACTGCTAAATATTACAGCTACCTTTGTTCGTCCATCGTAGAGCTCGTCATCGGATCAGGCGACGCGCAGACCACTCTCTCAGCCCACCAAGGCCTTCTCGTGCAAGCGCCCTACTTCCAGTCCGAGGTCGAGCGTTTCGTGCCTGGCGCACCTCGCCGTATCGAACTGCCCAACGACGACATTGACGCCTGCGCCGCTGTTCTCGAGTACATCTACAAAGGCGACTACTTCCCCACCGTTAGCGGCAACACCATGGAATACGATCCATCCGTCCCAAGCCCCGACGACAGCGGTGTTGCTCTCCTTCGTCATGCTCGCGTCTACACTATTGCTAAGCGATTCGGTCTGCCTGCTCTTGCCGGTGTTGCTCACAAGAAGATCCACCTCACACAATCCACCGCCAAGGGCGAGATTGCCTACGCGCGCTTCGTGTACAAGGAAACTTCGACCGAGGACGAGGCGATCAGGAAGCCTGTGGCTGCCTTCTGGGCCACCAGGAGTCACGTGCTCAGGCACGAGGCCGAGCAAGAGTTCAAGAGACTCTGCTTGGAGCACCCGCAGTTCGGTTTCGACGTGCTCAGCTTGGTTCTCGACATGCAAGAGAAGAGAAGTCAGCGCGCAGAGGCGTCGAGCCAGAGCGGTGGCCGCAAGAGGCAGAGGCAGCTTTGAAGTGTCAGCAAGTGACCATCTGAAAGCCGAGATCTGGATGCGAGGGCGATGTGCAGTGTAAGTCTAGTCTATATGTAACGAACATCGAGCGGTCCATGGCTAAATTCTATACGATCCACTTCGCTCGCTTTCTTGCCACAGATCTCTCCAGCTACAGTCTCACCCGCAAGCCAAATGTACAATGCCACTTCGCTTGAGCTGCCTCTTACACATGTAAAACCAATGAATTGCGAGGACGATCTTGCCGCCTGAGTATGGCATCACATGGTCATGGGTATGTCTCTCTTTTGCACATGTTAGGGAAACCCCATTTCGTGAGATTCCGAGCAGGCACCGCCAAGGTTTATCCTCAAGTGAGCATCCTCTTCTCAATTGTCACATCCAGAACCCCCCTACCTACATCCTTTTACGTGCACACTCGTTCATCAAAATAAGCCATCCAACACCCAACACGCACTTCACCATGGCTGGCAACGACGATGCCTTCTCTTCGCCGCTCTTTGTCCCACAGGACTCTCCTGGGCTAGGATTCGGTAGCAACAACAAGCCCGATACGCTGTTCGAGGAGCTCGACATCGGTAAGCCGCTCGAACCGTCGGATGTCGACATGGGCCATGTCGATGACTTGGAGAACTCTGGCAATCCCAAGCCCGAGCCTGTGATGGCTGGTCGGTCGATATTTCGGCTGCCCGAGGCCGGGCATACTATTCTGGTAGGTCCCCAACAACCCCAACCCAAAGAGCACGTCGAAGAACAGAGCGAAGATGTCGAAATGAAGGCGAGTCCCATTGTAGGCAGCGATGTTTCATTTACTTCCCCACCATCCATTTCCTCTCTTAATGCACTTGACTTTGGTTTGGATGCGGATGTGTTTGCCTTTGGCGAGACTCACGTCAATCGTGAGCACTCAAACCCTGAACTGCCCTCGCAAGATTTCCTTGTTGCTCAGTCTCAGGGAGAATTACTAAGCGCTCAACCTCACGTCACCCACGAGGAAGAGTTAGAGGTCTTCCCGAGCTTCGTGACCGACGTCGGCCAGTTGGAGTTCACCTTCGGCCAGCCAGATCCTTACACCGACTTCGCGACCGAAGTCAACCAACCTCACTTCAATTTCGACCAGCAAGGCCGCGTTCTAGAATCAGAACTAATGCAAGAATCACCACCATCCGGTCCGCAAATCTCCATTCGCTTGCCATCTCAGCAGCCTGAGCCTGAGCCTGAGCCTGAGCCTGAGCCTGAGAATCAACCCGCTCCCGCTCCAATCATCAAGCGCAAGCCGGCCAAATCAATCTCGCCGTTTATCTCACGCGCCGAACGTGCCAGACTTAACGCGATCGACTTCGAGATGACCGACCAGAAACCTGACTACACCAGCAACATGCCATCCACTCCAGTAGCCCACACTCGCGCCAGTGCAGAGGTTCCCGATGAAACGTCAGACAAGAAGAAGCCTATCTTTCCAAGCAGCGCAGAGTTCACCAAAGCTGCCCGCGCTCGCGCTCGCTCAGGAACTCCCAAGAAAACCACGGAGGACGAGAAGAAGTCATCCCTTCCAAGCAGCGTGGATTTTACTCGAGCAGCCCGTGCCCGCGAGCTCACAGGATCCCCTTTCACAATCAAGCCTAAGGAATTGTCCGCCGCCACCGCCAGCATGGGACCCACTTCAGGAGGCGAAACTTCAATTGAGGATGCGGCCGATTCGCTCATCGCTGCGAGCAGCGACACGCTGCCGGCTGCTGCCACTCTCACTCGCGCCCAGAAACGCAATAACGCGCGCAAGCAGAAGCGCGACGATATGTGTAACAACAAAACCAACAAAGACAATAGAAGCAACAACAACAACAACAACAACATGGCTAAGGCCACGAATTCTACCACCACCAACCTAGCCGAGCCACAGACCCCGATGTCCTCATCTCCAGACAAGCTCATCGCCGCCGCCTACGCCCACCTTGACCAGCAAGCTAAGAAATACCGCGACCTAGAGAACGACGCCTGCAATCGCGAGGATGACGTGGCCGTGATGTGGGACGAAGCGCACACGCTGAAAGTTCACGCCATCGAAGAGCGCAGCAACGCGCTGGTCATCATCCGCCACCGTCGCCGCCAGGTGAAGGCTCTGGAGGGACTGAGCCGCCAGGCCATCGTTGACGGTGGTCTGGCGGGCATGTTGAGGCCGCTGCACGTGAGTGATGAGCCGCGTGCTGGGTCTGAGGAATTTGAGAAGATGAAGGTGGAAGGCGAGGAGGCTCGTGGCCAGGAGGATGACGGTTACGAGACTCCGCCGTATGGAAATTGATAATTGAAGGGAAGTCAGATTGATGGCTGAAGTTTCGGCGGCTGGGTGATGTGAGGTGTATGAATGAGGTGTATGAAGTGACTGAACGAGTATAGCGAGTCTGTTAGTATGCAACATAATGGAACAATGCAAGCAAATCAAATGTCGGTCAAAACGAGCCTCAATGGAGTCCATGCTTTCTTTCTGTGTGGTGGTCTTAGATATGACCTCAATGGCGATTAAGAGTCCATTGAGACTTAGGGTATGTTGGAGTCGATAACTGGTAAACTCTTAATGATCTCTAATTACTTTCGAGCTCATACTCGACATGGCCTATTGTAAAGGCATTTTTAGTTGCCGTTGAGAGCATCTTCAAGACATGTAAGACATGTTACTATCTCCGTGCTCTTTACTCCTCTCCCGAATCCATATCGGATGTGATCGATTGGAAGATGAATATAGTTACCATTGGGAGCAGATTGACCCTAACGTACATCCTCAACTGTCTCTCGTCCACGTGAGCTGATATCGAACATGGTCTATTGAAGAATAGCTATCGCTGCCCCAGAAAGCACAGCCACGCTGACCCGAACTCTTAATCTTCCTCTCAGCACCCATACCTGACAAGATCTAAGAAATGAAAGCTATGGTCGTCGAGGAGATCACAGTGAAGCTGGCTTGCAATATTAGTGGTCCTCTCCGAGCTCGTATCAGAAATGATGCGAGAAAGAAGAGTTGTAGTTGTCACGGAGAGTATAGTTCAGCTAGCTTGCACTCCCAATGATGATATTTTAGCTCATACTGACAAGTTCTAATACAGTCAAGCTATACTCGCCATTGAGAAAATAGTCGAACTGGCTTGCTATTCTGCTCCTCTTTGAGCTGATATCGAATATCATGTATTAAAAATTAAATATAGTTGCCATTGGGAGCATGATCGATCAAGGCCAACTTTTCCGAGATCCCAATTCCTCTCCCAGCTAATACCGAAGGATTTGTGGTGTGTTGCAGCTATCTTTTCCGCCGAGAGCGTGTACGAGCCACTATGATCTCTCCATGGAAGGTATTTCCAATGGAGTTCGTATCTGAAACATCATCTTGGAACCGCTTACTTTTGCCACTGAGAGTGTGTTGATTGAACTCTGTACTCTCTCGGGATCGCGATTACCCCTGGGCTCGTACCTGAGATTACATCCCTGGAAAAAGACCGATTACCGCGGAGAAACTCGATTAAACATGGATCGATATTCTATCTCTCTATCGTACAAACAACCTCTCATTCTAGTAGTAGCTCTCTACGTACGCGGCGAATTGTTGAAGTTCTTGTAAGACGCTTTAGGCCTCACTCTCGCAGACCCTTCGCAACGGATGAAGCCAATGGAGACGATACCGGCGCGGATCTCCTGTACCTCCTGCTCAGGAACATCGCGGTAATTGCAGCGCTGCAGAACGTCAGCGGACGAAAGCACTTCATTGTGGATCTGCTTGAAGTGCATTTTGAAGCCTTTGACGCTGTTGAGCAGCTTGCCGCTGCCGTACGAGCCGTTACCGTGGCAGACGTCGCAGCGTAGCTCGATGAACCCAGCATTGCCGTCCTCACCGTTAGGCTGGACGACAAGATGGCAGTTTTCCAGATGCGTTGGTTGTGGCTCGGCTCTGGCGCGTTTTTTCTTCTTCTTGGAGGGAGAGCCCTCGTTGGCATCATCATCGGCGTGCTCGCCCTCAAGGAGCGCATCAGCTGCCACCGTGTCGGTCTTCTTCACAAGAGACAGCTGCTGCCCAAGGTACTCCGTGCCCATTCCGACATTGGCCGTTGACTGGCAGCTGATGGAGTCGATCTTTAGCTCGCCAGATATGATCTTAGGGATTTCTTCTGCGGGCACGTCGCGATACTTGCAACGCTGCAGTAGCAAGGGAAGCTTCGGCTGGTCGCTATGGACCTGGCGCAGGTGTGACAGCATGCCACGTAAGCCCTGGATGAAGGTTTCATGGGCCCACGAGGTATTTCCACGGCAGCGATCACATCGAATCTCGATGTAAGAAGCGTCTCCGAGCTTGATGATGGTGGGACTGACGGTCAAGGCTTCAACGCCACCGTAGTCAGGGAAGGTGGTACCTTGATGTTTCGAAGGTCTGGACTTACGGGCTACTGGTGTGGTGTCGCTGTTTTGCTGATTGCCGGCGCGATTTACGCTGGAGGAACCGGGAGCTTGATTAGGTATGGCCAATTCTCTTCCACCGGAGTCGACCGGATTAGAGACCATCATCTCTGGACCGTTGTCGAGAGCGGCTTGAGTCGACCAGATGGGCCGCTGAGAAATCAGAGTTTCTGCGCGAGGAATAATTGCTCCCTGTGGAGGCACCGGCAGCACTGCACTTGTTATTAGCCTACAATCGTGCAAATCGCACCGTAGGCAGTACCTACCAAGAGGCTCAAGAAGTCTCTTTAGTACTGCGCATCTGGGTGTCGTGTCGCTCAAGCCTAGGAAAACGACCAATGCCTATCGATCTTGTCAGTCTCGGCCATGTTGTCTTAGGTCACAGAATGCGTACTGATCGACGAGCCATCACTACAGCAGTAGATGCGTGGACCCAATTGGTAACGGCTTCGTCGTTTGTAGTAGCGCCCTCGACTGTGGTCCCGAACAACTGAGCGCGCTGCAGATTAAGCATGATCAATGCTCTCTGGATGAGTAGGCGGTCGCTTGCTTGTTCTGCCATTGTGTATGTAGTCGAGTGCGTAGAGTCGAGGTCTATTAAGGGACCTTACGGCGTAATGGTCGGTGGTTTGTGGATGTTGAGCGTTTGTCGGTTGTTACAGGAAAGGAAGGAGTCGAGGGGCTCCCTTCCAGACCCGGAATGCCGAAGTTAGGCCGAAGTGTGTGAAGTAGTGCAGCAAGCGTGACGTGCTAACCTTCACCGGTTTATCACAGGCTTACACTTTGAAGTGCATCCTCAACAACTAGACACCGCGAATCACAATCTAGAAGAAAGGTGCTTTGTCAACACTACAGCAAACTGCTCTTTCGAGCCAGTTCACGAAGGTAAACAATCCAAATCCCACAAAACCGATCCGCAGCGATGGCGGAGGCAGACGCAGCCGCAGCTGCAGTGGCTGCTACAAATGCGGCAGATAACGTTGCCAGAGCAGTGGCAGATGCAGAAGATGCAGCAGATCGTGATGCAAGAGCAGTGGCAGACGCGGCAGAGGCAGCGGAGGCGGAGGCCGTGGCAGATGCGGCAGATTTGTTGGAGACGGAAGAAGTCGAAGAGCTGGAAGCAGACAAATCTGCAGCCGGAGCAAAAGGTACAGACCGTGTCCCAGGCTTAGCCTCCTTAACCTCCCCTTTCAGCGCCATTGACGAGCAGATCACGGATGCGATAATCATTCTGAACCGTCTACCCAACGCCATTGAGCATCAGGCGAAGCAGGAATTGGAGAAGGTAACGCGCAAGGCAGAGCAGTCCCGAGAGTGGGCTAAGGAACACGAGTCCGAGCTCATGGAACGGGCTGACGTGAGTTAATTGAATCCTTTCCTTGCGTTGGAGACCTGCGTTAACAAGAGCATCAGGCACTTGCTGGTTTCATGGGAATGGGCATTGTCCCCCAGAACGACGCTAAGCTGCGCGCACTGTTGACTCCAATTGGTAGGCTTGATGTCCAGATCCTATGCGGAGTCGTTATGCTAATAAAGCGTAGAAGTGCCTGAAAATCTGTTCAATGGCATCGAGATATCGCGAACCGGGTCCATGTTCCAGAGCGGCTACGAGCCTAAGCAACGAGAACTCGCGAGAAATGAGTCTGGTATGCGGGCACCGGGCCCCAAACGCAAGCAGTTAGGCAACCCCGAGGCCGGTATGAACAGATCAAAGTATCCAGGCCTCTACCAAGACGACTTCGAGCACAAACAGACGTCTCGTCCTAAACGCAGGCGGCAGGACGTGATCCAGGACTCTTCATTCCAGAGCTATTCGGAGCCTTCGAGATCAGGATTTGGCTCTGGGTTTAGGCAGGAAGATGTGTTTGGGGTCGGCGTGAGCGAGTATGCCTCCGGACTCCGGGGGGACCTCGCGTCTGCAGGACCATCCTTTGGCCCCAGACGTAGGACAGAAGACGTCCCAGAGGGCGGTGGGCTAAGATACAGGTCTCATCTCCAAAGCAACCTCGCATCTGCAGGACCATCCTTTGGCTCTAGACGGGTTCTCGAGGTCGGCGTGCCTACCTATGGATCCCGACCACAGAATGACCACGCAAGTGCAAGACTGCCATTTGGCTCCAGACTCATGGGCGAAGATAACTACGAAAGTAGCGGGCCAAACTACAAGTTTGGACCTCAAGACGACTTGGCAGCTGCAGGATCGTTATTCAAGCCAGTACACAGGCTGCAGGATCCTTCTGAGAACGGTCTAAAGCCTTCTGCTCAACTCGGGCTTGCTGGCTCCCGGGAGAACGGTGCACCGGAGTATAGATCCCACGCCGAAGGTGATTCCGCTTTTCCGGGACAAGTACTCAGCTCTGAGCCCAGACAGTCAGTCCAGTTTGGGAACGACCGTAGCACCTTCAAAGATCCCGGAGTTATGACAGGTCCAAAGCGTAAGGCGCAAACGCCCCCGAACCAATCGACCGCCCTGCAAGCAACATCCGCGGCGAAGCCTGTGGCAGATGCAAACACCGATGGCAAGAAAGGGAAGAAGAAGCATCCTGTTGAGCAAGCTTGCCCAGCCATAGTCCCAACCACAAATGGCTTCGTCGAGCTTAGATGCGACATATGCCACATGAACACAGCCGCCACCACTGGCAAATTCTGGGGCGGCATCCGTGGCTTTTCACGCCATTTTCTGTCAATCCACAAAGAGAGCCCAAGCCCTGCCGAGATCATTACACGCTGTGGCATACGCTGGCTGTCGGAGGAAGAGGTCAAGCAGATCGTGTCAGGTGAGCTCAAGATCGAAAAGTTGCGCGGCAAGATCATGAAGGGAGACAAACAGAACAAGACCACTACCCAGGCAAAGGGGCGTGAGCAGAGGGAGACGGACGTCCAGACAGACGGGAATGCTCCGACCGAGGGAGATCTTGAAAACAATGGACACGCGCAGAGAGGGCGAGAAATTGAGGGAGAAGAAGAAGAAGAAGAGGAAGAAGAGGAAGAAGCTGAAGAAGAGGCCCCGCTAGCGAAACGCGTAAAGACGACTACCTAGGGAAAGACTCAAAAGCCAAAGAGAGACTACTCACTGGGGAAGCCGAGGAGGAGGACGTGGTGATCGCGCCACACAGTATTGCAGCGCGCGAATTTAACATCAGGGCGCAATGAAGACTCAACGGAGAAGAATGCAATAGCCTAGAGACCAGCTCAGAGGGAATGACAGCTACATAATGGAAAGGAATGGTAGAACCACTTTGTTGTTTTCCAATAGTGTCATCGGCCTCGATCGGATTGAGCGACGTAAGAAGGCATTCGAGGCAACAAAGTGAAGTGAAGTCGCCTCAAACGAAGTGAAGTCAGATCATAAGGTGCAAGGTTAGCCCGCGCCCAAAGTCTCGGCCTTGGCGCGATCGGCGTTCTTTCTCGAAGAAAGTAGGTAAGAATCGCAGCTTTGCTTTGCGCTTGCGCTTCGTCTGGTGAAGAACAATTCACAAACGCAACGACAACTTCGTCAACATGTTCGCAGTCAAAGGCTGGGCAGTCGACTCTTCTGCGCTGAAGCTGCAGACCAAACCGATCAAATCCTCCAAAGCACAGGACGCTCTGGACCGGAAAGCCGCCAAACACGAGGAAGCCAACGACGGACCAAACGCCGAGCAAAAAGCTGAAAAGGCGAACCTCAAGCGTAAAAGAGAGGAGATTGCGGCAGCGAACGAGCCGGACTTGGGCAAGCAGTGGGACAAGCATGTTGAAGGAAAGGATGTTAGCAAGCCAAAGGAGAAGAAAAAGAAGGACGGCAAGAAGCAGAAGCGCGAGGAGCAGAGCGTAGATGGTGTGAAGGCTGCTGAGGCACAGGTCACAGGAGGCGCAGAGAAGGCCCAGTCCGGCAACAAGAAAGAGAAGAAGAAAGGTAAACAAGACAAGGGCGACAAGGGCGACAAATCGGCGCAAGACAGCGCATCGCAGTCGACATCTTCTATTGTCGCCAAACTACCGCCCGCACCGCCGTCGCTCCCTGTGAAAGCGAAACTCACACCCATGCAGGCGGCGATGCGTCAGAAGTTGATCTCTGCGCGCTTCCGTCACCTAAACGAGACTCTGTACACTGCTCCTTCGGCCGACGCTCTCCAACTGTTCGATGCAAACCCAGAGATGTTCGAGGATTACCACGCAGGCTTCAGGCAACAAGTCGAGGTCTGGCCTCAGAACCCGGTCGACAACTTTGTGGCCACCATCCGAGCGCGCGGCAAAGTGAAGCAGTCATACCTGAACAAGAAGGGCTCGAAATCAAAGCCTGCCAAGGGCGCGGAGGCCGACGGCGCACTGGAACCTTTACCTAGGACACACGGCACAGCGATCATTGCTGATCTGGGTTGTGGCGATGCTGCTCTTGCTCACTCTTTGACCACTTCCAACGAGATCTCTTCGCTCAACCTGAAACTCCACTCGTTCGACCTGCACTCGCCTTCAAAGCTGGTCACCAAGGCCGACATCTCCAACCTACCACTGGAAGATGGATCCGCGGATGTCGCCATCTTCTGTCTGGCGCTCATGGGCACCAACTGGATATCGTTCATTGAGGAAGCATACCGCATCCTGCACTGGCGAGGCGAGCTCTGGGTTGCAGAAATCAAATCACGATTCGGCAGAGTCGACAAGAAGAAGAAAGTGGTTGAGCACTCAGTAGGCTCGAAGAGGAAGGCCAAGGCTCTTGCTCCCAAGCTTGCGGCGAAAAAGAAGGAACAAGATGAAGCCCACGAGGAACAGACTCTTGCAACCGAAGTCGATGGTGTAGAGGCTCAACAGGCACCAGCAACCGATGTCAGCGGCTTTATCGAAGTCTTGAGGCGTCGCGGCTTCGTGCTCAAGGATGGTGACAACAGCGTTGACCTCGGCAACAAGATGTTCGTCAAGATGGAGTTCACCAAGTCAGCAGCGCCTGTCAAGGGCAAGGGGGTGGCCGAGATCCCTGAAGACCACCGCAAGCCCAAGCCTACGAACTTCCAGTCTAAGAGATTCATCGAGGAGCAGGAGAAGAATGACGACGTGCCTACGGATGACGAGTCGAAGGCGCTCAAACCCTGTCTGTACAAGATTCGTTGATAGTTTACAGATTCCATACAGATCTAATGAGGGCTTCTATCATGTTCAAGGAGCGTTTACACACCACGTGGTCTAACCTCTCAAACGTGCCATCGATGAGGTTCATGGCCCATATTTCGGACCATGCTTCCGCTCCTACCACCTGTCCTTGCCGGATTTGATCTTCATAGACTCCCTACTAACCAGCCTCCGCCAACAACTCAGCTCCAACGACAGCAGGAGAAGAAGAACCAACATATCACAAATCAAGCACCCCATCAACCTCCCTCACCCCACTCACCACCCCTTTCGCCCTCGTCAACTCCCTCCTCAGCACCGCCGCATCATGCATTCCCTCACTCAAGTCCACCTTCGGCGCCCCACAGCTCTCTCCAAACTTGACCTCCTCCAACCCACTCAGAGCCAGCAAACAAGCCACGCCCTCCGAAACCCACAGCGGCGCCATAGGAAACACCAACCTAGGCCTCGCCAGCCGCAACGTCAGGCTCCTCAACCGCTCGCACGAACCCAGCAGCGCAAACGCCACGGCGTCCTCGCGCTGTCCGCACGTCACGTCGAGCGCTCGCACCCTCTGCCGCCCTACGGGGCCTATGTTCCGCAAGAACAGGAAGAGCGCTCGCGTCGTGTCGAGTTTGAAGGCCGTGTTGCGGAAGAGCAGGTCGAGGGCTTCGGAGTAGATTGCTTTGCAGGTTAGGAGGAGGTTTGCTTTTGTTTTGTCGCGCGGCCCCGGGCGGGAGAAGCCGGTTTTTGTGATTGTGCGGGGCGAGTCGCGGTGCAGAGGGACGATTTCTGTTACGGCCGAGACGCTGGGGAGAGTGTAGGAGTATATCTGGAGGCGGAGCTCGGTGGGGAGGCGGAAGAGGGGGCTTGTTTGGAGGTGAGGTGTTTGTGGCGGTAGAGTCGAGGACGATGGCATTGGTGGAGTAGGGCGGCTGCATCGTTCCCAGCGGTCGACTAGTGAGGAGTAGTCGAGGGCTGATGAGCGGTTTGCTTCTAGAGGCATGCGGAGCTGGAGGCGGGTGCATTTCGGTGCGTGGAATGTTAGGAGGGAGTTGGTGATGACTAGGGAGCTTTCGAGGGCTGAGACGCTGGTCTCCATTGGCAGAAAGTGTCCGCAATCCATGCATCGGGATCCTTCTTCGAGACACTCGAGAGGCGGGCGGTCACAGACATGTCCGAGGGCTGCAAGTTGGCGAGCTGTGGTTTGATGGGCGGGCCATTGGTCTTGGAAACTCGTGAGGCGGGTGGCGAATGAGGGTGAGGGTGTTGGTTCCATCGCGTTATACGCTAGTTGGTCGACTTGATTGTCTTTCTCTGTTCATAACCGAAAGGGACCAAAGACGTTTCTTGAGGCAATAGAGCGTCCTGGTGTAACTGGACCTCACGAGTACAGCGTCCCAGATCCAATTTTGCGTCTCAACAGGTGATGAACAAGCTTATATACTAACGAGCATCGGGAAACTGACAGGATTGCAATTGCACGTCTTGTCAAGTCGATAGTCTCCTTGTATACAGTAGGCAAATACTCGTAGGCGTCCGGATTGTTTCAGGCAGAAGCGTGTTGTAGACACCGAAGCTGGCTGCAAGTGATCGACACATGCGAGCTGTGACATGTGTATGCACGATTACATAAGCGTCGACGAACGAGCAGGACCGACATCAACATTAAGATACTCCATTGACACAGCGCAGAATCTACCATTAACGACGAGCCTACAACCACGAGTTCCCTTCAGATTTCAAGAAGAGAACAAGACGAGGGAGCACAGTACATGCAAACTATGTCGGTTGTAACACCAGCACCCACAGCAGCACCAGTACCAGCAGCAACAATAAACCACTAGAAGACAGACCATTTAGAACCGAGAAAACCAGCGAGAGAGAGCAGCAACACAAAAAGAGCATTCCATAATCTTCGCGTCCAAAAAACAGAAAAAGTCAAAAACACTCGCAGCTTTTCCATAAAAGTTTCCTCAGCCGGAAACAGCCAGAGAAACCCAGAAGAAGAAAAGCATCCATCATTTCGTTCCATCCATCCATCATGCATGCATCCATCAATCCATCCAGTCCCGCGAGAAAAATCATATTCTTCTTCTTTTTCTTCGTCGTGTGTGTGGAGGCTCTTCCTAGCCTGGCCTTGCTCAGTTCACATATTTCCTCCATCCTACACCTCACAGCCGTGTAATTTCCTCTCTCCAATCGTTCGAGATCGACCAGCCAACTAACCTCACGTGCCCGCCAGTCTCACGGCCAACGTCAATTTCTCATTCCTCTCAACCGCGATTTCAAAGTCCTCTTCGCCTTCAATACGATAGTACTCGCCACCCTCCTCATCCCTGTACTCAATCTCGAGCGCAACATCGTCTCCCTCGCCACTGTCCTTGAACTCCAACTTCCGACGATCGACAATCTTTTGGTACAAGTCCGCGAAATTGAACTGGCCGCGTGGAGGCATGCGGATCACAACACACGTCTCGCGGTCGAACCAGGCTTTCACCTTGACCGGACCAGTGCTGACAGTGCCTCCTCCTGCAGCGCCGCGCGCGGGCTGGGGAGCGGATGTGGAAGTAGTGTTTTGCGTGTACTCGGAAGGCGAGCGGTAGTGGTTTTGCTGTTGCCCAGGAGGCGCATTTGCCGACAATGAAGGCTGGCCGCGCTGGTGGGCGTACGGGCTGTTGGAAGCTTGGCTCTGAGAGTGCTGGTGCAAGCCGGCGCTGGAGCCTTGGCGAGACTGTGACTGCTGGCTGTGCACGGATTGGGTGGCTTGGTTGTAAGAGCCCTGGGATGCTTGCGAGTAGCGGGCCTGCGGCTCGGTAGAGCGGGCATGTTCGTTCAGATCTGCCACGCTCGGGTCGACTTCGTAGTCACCCTCGCGAGGCGCAAAGAAGTTCCTCACGAGCGAAGAGCAGGTAATATGTTGGGCCATACCGAGGAGCTCGCGCAGGTACTGATCGAGATTCTCCCTCCGGCCCTCGCTGATGTTGTCGGTCACGAATTTTACAGGTCCAGGCATGTAAGGCAGTGTCCTAGCCGTGTTAGGCACTTGACCGGCTTCTTCTGGGAATGCGTTGATCAAGTTGATCTGCAGCTCATAAAAGTCCTCGTAGATCCTTGAAAGATCCCAGTGTGTGTTGTTAGTCAGCTTGCACTCCACGACAAAGTGGAACTTGTCATCGGCGAAAATATACTTTGGCACCGCCGCTCTCACAGGCGCGAATAGGCCTTGCGCCTGTTGTTGCTGGAAGCCATAGTTGCTCTGTTTCCGCTGGTGGCCATAGCCATCCTGTGACTGCTGATGCGAGCTCTGCAAACTCATCCGGTCCATTCCCTGTGCGAGACCTTGCGCTTGTTGCTGCTGACTGCTTGAAACAGATCCAAGGGGGATGCTTGTGTTCTTATATTCGGCGGCCATCTTCTTCCATTCTTCTACTCGTGGGATGCCGGCTTCTCGTACAGCGGCTAATGGATCCTCCACAGCCTTGCCTGTGGTCATATCTCTGATTTCAATGAAAGACACTGGAATGAGGCCAGGCCCACCCAGCCGGGTGATGGGTTTCGCGACGAACCATTCCGGGTTTGACTGTGCAATGACAATAATCGCCTCGCCCTCTTTCGCGTCCAGTTCATCCGGGCGTTCCGCAACAAAGTCGTACGAAACGATACCGTAAACACCACCCGCCTTGCCAATGGACTTGCTCGCCCGGTGTCCAGGCATAGAGGGCATAGAGATAGGCATACCGGGGTTTGCGCCGTTGGGTCCACTACTCCTTGCAGGTCCCGTGTTTCTAGCAGGCGTGTGTGCTCCTTCGGCGTAGCCGCTGTCGTGTGTGGCACTTGCGGACTTTGTGGATTCGGCGCTGTCTCTTACTGTCTTGCCGACAGTGTCGAAGTAGCTCACGGGCACCAGGCCTCGGGAGTTGTGCAAAGGGTTGCAGGCTTCGTACCAGTCGCTGTCGTTTTCACGGCTGACAACGTGGAGGAAGTCGCCGGCGGAGAATGAGAGGTAGTGGGCGGGTTCGCCAGCGGGCGCGTTGTAGTCGTAGAGGGCTTTGATGACCTACAGTTTTGGCAGTTAGCGTTAGCAGTTGGGTGGCTGGGATAATGTCGCAGACACACCTTCTTTGGAGGCTCGATGGCGATGGCGTCTTTTTGTGGGATGGAGATCTGCACTGGTTTGGCGGAGTCGTGCTTGTCACTCTTGAGGGATCGTCGGAACTGGACAACAGTCAGCGTTTGAAGCTTGTCAAACCCTGGTCGGTCACACTACTATGGACGCGACACACCTTGACCATGGCCACGCCTTGGGCAGCACTTCAGAGACGGGGTGCGGTGCGGGAGGCTTGCGTCGGCGCAATAAGCAATGGCAGCTATGGGGTGGAGCCGCTGTCGCAGGGTCTGCACTGTGCAGTGTGCAGTGTGTTTGCGCGCGTTGGAGCGAGCCGCTCTGCTCAACGTTTGAGTGGTGCGCGCGCGGGTTCGTGTCGATAGAGGGAGTGGTGGTGTTTCTGTTATGCGACGACGACAACAACGACAACAACAGGCGGAGGGTCTCGTCTCGCAGGTAGTGGGCGGTGGTGTTGATGGGTGGTGGTGGCGCACGTGGCGAGACCGTGCTGCACCGCGGTGTTGGACGGTAGGCAGAGAAGTCAAACAGCACGGTGGGTGGGAAACGAGCGTGAGAGTGGTGAGACGTCGATGATGTTTGTCGTGAGAAGTGAGAAATGTTGTGTCGAGGAGGAGGAGGAGGAGGCTTCAGACAGCAGACGACTGGACAGCAGCAGGAATGGAATATGCTGGTACTACTTCACGCACGTCAACTCCTCTCGCCGCCGTAGATGCTGCCTCTTTGGTCTATGGCCGTCTGTCCTCTCGCCCCAATCACCCCACACTGCGGTAAACTAAACTAGACGCGAGTCCTGACGACTGGTGGCTTTCGCCTTGTGGCAGTGCTTTGTTGTTGTTGGCTCTGAGCGCGTGCGCACGTGTGAACCTCGTGTGCGAATGTGTGCGGGTGATGGCCTGTCACTCTCATGTGGAATCCTCGTGGGAGAATCGTGCGAATCCTCCTCGTCATAGAGCCTTTGTTTCAGCCGTCAAAATCCAGTGGCAGACAGTCTAGAATCGTGCGACAATAAAGAAACCACCCAATCTGTAACCGGCCGAGCTCGGCAGAAGAACAACGACGGACGGAAAGACAGCCACACACAGCCCTGTAAACCCCTCCTTGCAAAGCGATTGGGCGCGCGAGTTGATCGAGCAAATCGAGAGAAGGTTGACAGCACCCGAACGGTCGATAGTGCGTCTGTAGCGCCATCAAGAATGACTCCACACAGCCCACACACAAACAATGGAGCAAGAGCCGGCCGAGCAAGCCAGAAATGGGTGGTCAGGCGATGTGGAGGAGCAGAGAAGGCGCGAACCACAGACCAATTATGGGCAGTCTCGAACTGAGAGAATGGACAGAGAACATGATTACAGCATCATCTCAGGTATGTAGAACACAAGCACTACATGTAACCTTAGCCATACCGTGACACCGCAAATAATATCTTACGGCACTTCACACCCGGCAAGCGTCCTGCGCATCAACGTCAGTCAAATAACATGTTACCCACGGAGCCACGATACATCACCGCAGCAAGCAAGCATATGCGCACGCACGCCTTAAACCCAACCAACCAATTAGATCCCCTGGGGCAAAAGGAAAGAAAGCTCTAAGTAGGCATCATTTCTCTTCTTTCTTTTCATTATTTCGAGTCATATCTTCGGTTCATGCAAGCAGCGAGCGAGTTGTGCAGTAGTGCGACGTGGTCTCCGCACCCTCCGCGAGATCCGATCGAACGGTCGGTCACGCTGCATTATTGCATGCGAACTGCTTTCTTCCTCGACTAATCAGTGAGGTGTACAAAGATACATGTACGTGTGAGTTGGAATTTTCAGTGCAGCACACCCAATGTGTACTAGAGTATTAATGTATGCAAGTGAGATGGCACGCGACCAAAGATGAGGTGATTGGTCGAAGAGCGAGGAATTGTTGCTGTTCGTGAATCGTAAAACGTGACCACACAGCTGATGATGTGCGGACTCCCCGATCTCAGCTGAATACAGCACACAGCACCGAATAACATGTGTTTGACCTGCAGCTGATGAGATCAAGTACCTGACCCCTCAGCAGATTGCTGCTGTTTGAGGGCTCAACTCCCAGACTTGCATCTCTGGAAAACTCGCTGTACATGCATAGCCTGCAGACTGGATAAGTGAGAACGATGTGACATCAACATCGACAGCACGGTGAAAATAGAACTTCATTGCATCTGGTAGCTGGTATACCCAGTTATCTAACACCGTGCGCCATGAGGAAAAGCCAACCCTAACCATCCTGTTCGCCCCGAACACTTTGCTTTCTTCCTGTCGTTACTCCGTATGCTGTCGTGCATCGTCCGCCGCGCAGAAGGAGAGGATGAGAAAAGTTTACCTTTTGGGTGAAAGCGTGAAGCACTGTCGTGAGGCGTTTTGCTCGTACGGCATCGATGCGTGATCGTTGCTAGTGCTGTCGCAAGCAGTCGTCATAGGCAAGATAATTTGTTTGGGTGTTTTCGCTGCGCGCCGGGTCTTGTTGATGTGCTCGAAACGCAAATGGGATGATGGTGGGTGACGCGTGAGAATCTTGCTGGGACAACATAACGGAAGAGAATCGAGAGGCCATGCGGTGCAAAGGACGATGTGATGCTTGCCCACTCATCGTGTCGCTCATTGCGAGTCGCTCTGAAGGGGCATTTTTGCTGATAAAGCGTAGCCTTATTGCCCGCAGCCTCATACCTAGCCCGAGGGGCACTAGGAGTTCGCTGGTAAAAATTCCCCGATGATGCCGTGCATGGCACTACCCAACACTGCCGGCGGCAGCCGTCGAAAATCGGACATTATCGTCGTGTGGACAAGTGCGTTCACTTCTGTCCCTTGATATCGACAACTTTAAAAGCCGCTTGCTTTGCAAGTTCGAAGATGTTGCCGGCCTTGCCGGCCAAAAAGCGAACGCGGCCGTCATCTTTGCGCTCGATCAGGTGCTCACCACCGTGATCGCAGATGAACTGTATGCAGTTGCGAGGACCAGCGTCAGGATCTTCATCTTCGCCTTGGAAGGCAAGTCCCTCGACAATAACATCAAGACTGATTTCGGGCTTGTACCTGTGGCGATGTTGTTAGCATGTAGCGTGTGGGACAGGGCTCGGGCGCTGACTCACGATCTGCATATTGTCGACAAAGCAGCAAGGCGTTCTCGTGCGACGATCATGTCTAGGAGATATGCGCCCAGATAGGGGGTTTGTTGGAAGAGTCGGAAGAACTTGATGTAATTTCCACTCGCTAGAGCAGCGCGCACTTGCAGAGCATGTGCCACGCTTTCCATTCGTTTCTCTGCTGTAGTTAGATCGGCAAGGACATCATTCATGTCCGTCCGGTTGCACGTGTAGATGAAATACAAAATTCGGTACGCTGTGAACTCATCGCGTCTCCCGCTCAGACCCAGCCTATACAGTGCCCGCAGCTGCGTCTGACACTGATTGTACTCACCAAGGTCTCCTATCTCCAGGGCAATCCGGGCGTGGGCTTCGTAGACGCGCACTGTGAACTCATTTTTGATGTGCTGCACGGTCAGATCCTGGCGCAGCGATTTGAACTGGTCACAAGCATAGGAGTACTTGTGCTCAGTCTTCCACTTCTTGCGGAGGAGAACAAACATTTCTTCCAAAACAGGGAGTGGTCGGACCTCCTCGGCCTTTGGCGCGGATGTCAAACGGAAGTAGTTCTTCTCGAGCTTTTGGCATGTGCCAACCACGGGACCGGTGGGATTTTCCGCGGGAGAATCGTCACGTGACCTGACCGGGGAAGGATCAGGAGAAATATGTCCAAAGCGTTGCCTGCGCCTTTCCAGTGCCTCGTTGCTTTTGGCATGGGCCATGTCGTTCTGGAAGGCTTTCGCCTTCTTCTGCTTCTTTTCCTGGGTCTTGCTCTTGCTGGTAATGCGGTCTTCAAGGCCGCGCTTGTTCTTCTTCCATGGAGGGGTCACTGGTTCATTGTCCGGAACATCGAGGTCTGCGCTCTTACGCTTCTTGCTAGGGTCGATGGAAAGGGAGTGGGATGAGTAGGCGTTCATGTTAGTGGGTGTTGCGCGTTGCGCGTAAGCAGCCTGTTGGCGTTCTGCCACGATCAACTGCTGTGGTGTGGGATATGTGTTCCAATTTATTGTGTCGATTTCACCGCTCGCTTGCACTTTGGGTAGGAAGGTAAGGAGGAAGTCGCGCCACTCGAGATCAGATATGCCCTGAATCGCGTTCTCAGGTGCAAAAGCGCGCTGGACCCAGTCCCTAACTTCGGGTTTCCAAGCGGCTTTTGGTGCTGATGATTGTGGCTGGGGTTGAGGCGGAGGTTGTGGTGGTGCTTGGGGTTGCTGCTGTGGTGTTCTTTGTAACGTGTAGCGCGCTTGGACCGGCGTATACGCCGGCTGCAGACTGGAAGCCATGACGTGGAGTGTGCGCGAGAAATGTGCAAACGAAGCACGTGAAAATTGCGGATGGACAACGTGAAGATTTGTGATGTTCGAGAGAAAGAGGACGATGGGTGTGGGTGTGTCGATGGGCGCGCGGTCAGCAAATGTAGGTGAAGGTGGGAAGAGTCGACGACGACGCTGGCTGGGTAGACTTGCAGGGCAGGAGTGGCCTTGGCAGCCTAGCCCATCTCAAACAGTCCCGTGACCACATCTGCCTCGACTTCAGCATTGCATATGTACATCATAGAACCGCGTTATCTCGCAATCCGAGTCTAGATCTTTAAGTCACCTGAAGGAGACCGCATCCTCACAATTCATTATCTTGTGACTGATCCGGACAGTGCTTATTCAATACCCGGCATACAACCCGACATCGTTCGTATACATTCGATCCGTTTCACACAGGCAATCCCGGTTTCGGAATCCTGCACGCAAGGCTTCGAGCAAGGCTTCGAGAAGCCCGAGACCGTTAACGTCTGGCCAATCCCAACGGAACAACACCACCTTCCCAATGTCTACATGTTCCTTCGTCAATTAGACCTTACGACTGCGCTTCGGCCTGCCCTCTACGATGATGAAACCCTGCTTTTCGTGCAAGACAATGTCGGCTTGTACGAGGGCAAGTACAAAATCCCGAATTACCAGAACGGCCAAGCCTATCTGACGTCGCACAGAGCGTGCTATGTCGACAATGACGAGCCGAGGAAGTACTCTGTCGCGATAGATCTCAAGCAGATCGACCGCACCGAATCTTACGCCGGCTTCTTAAAGTCTAGCCCCAAGATTACGCTGTTCCCAAAGGCGTCCAAGCGAGCATCACAAGCAATCGCGAGCCCTGTGCCTCGTTATGCCTCACCGGCGGATGCTCTCGTCAAGTCGCCTGGCTCTCCGTCACGTTCGTACGCCCCATCGCCTGCTCCGGCGCGCGACATCAACGCCACCTGGATATGTCCCATATGCGCTTTCTCAAACAAAGTGCCTCCCAACTTCGACCCCGCCACGGCGAACCAACATACCACTTTACCGCCATGTCAAGCTTGTGGTATCCAGCCTCCCTTGGTTCACATGGTCAAAGCTGCTATCGCTGCAATGTCAGACAGACCTAGTGGTTCGTCTGTCAATATCAACGCACAACCTCGACGTTCTCTGGACCAAGAGAGCTTCTTCAATCAAGACACAACGTCATCTTCGCGATCGCAGATCAACAACGGCAGTATTATCTGCCCAAGGTGTACTTTTGAGAATCATCCGTCAATCACTGCGTGCGAAATATGTGGAGCATCGTTGACAGCGGGTGGCGACAGGCGCTCGCAATTGATCAACGAAAGCGCCAAACGACCCGAGTCCCCAGGACCTACACTAAGCGCAGAATCCATCATCGGAAACGATACAATAGAGACTATCAAATTTTCTTTCCGAGCAGGCGGCGATAAAGTGTTCCTAGAGCGGCTCAAAGGCGCCTTGGTCCAGCGTAAATGGCTACTACAGAGTGCACCACCCGTCCCGACTCCATCCGGGCAGAGCAATACCGACCCTATGATTTCACTGAACGGCATCCCACAACAGAGTGCTCCTTCTCCTCGAGTAGTAGGCATCGCCGGGCTGGAGCGACGCGGTGCGGAGTTACGCGCCAATAACCAAGCAGTCATCGGCAGCTCCTTCGAAGACCTCGAGGCACTCATGACCTCCGCCAAAGAAGTCATCGCCATGGCCGAGCAATTCCGTGCGCAATCAGCATCAGCCGACTCCCTCACACCAGAGGCTCGAAGTCTCCTGAATGAATCCGCTTCGGCGCTTGGACTGACTACAACCAAAGACATGCTCGGCACCGGCTCGACTGCAGAAAACTTATACGTGACCGAGCTTTCGCGAACCCTGGCCGAATTCTTGACAGATGACCGCCGCGGTGTGCTGAGACGCGAAGGCGGGATTATCTCGCTCGTCGACCTCTGGGCTGTCTTCAACCGCTTGCGCAATGGCATCGAGCTCGTCTCTCCGCTGGACTTCGAGAAAGCGGCTAAAATGTGGGAGACGCTGCAGCTGCCGATACGGCTGCGTCGATTCAAATCTGGACTGCTGGTAGTACAGGAGCGAAGTCGGACCGACGAGAAGACGATCGCTTCACTGCTTGCGTGGCTTCGACAGTCTGTAGCCAGTGGCGATGCAGACCAGCTGACTGGCCAATTGACAGCGACACAAGACTTCGGTCGCAGTATCACTGCACAGGAGACGGCTGAGCGCTTTGGCTGGAGCGTGGGTGTGGCAAACGAGGAGCTTGAGATGGCCGAGGATGTTGGTGCACTGTGTCGTGATCAGTGTTTGGATGGCGTCAGGTTCTGGGAGAACCAGTTCCCCCAATTTGAGGAAGCGATGGTTCGGCAGGCCAGCGTGGACATGATTGGAAATTTAAGCATGGTCGATGCACGAAGCGAGGTGTGACGATGTGTGTCTTCGTTCTGCTGAATCTGTCGTTGATGTACATAAATACAACTTGTCATGAGTGAAGTTAGGAAAGAAATTGCAGGTAGCGATAGGCGATTGACAATCTACGTTAAAAGCATCATACACTCATCTTCATCGCAATGCCCTTGTGAGGCTCATACCCAACCACCTTGAAGTCTTCCATTTTCCATCCATCAATACTGCAACCCGCCTCTTTGCCCAGCTCCAACGTCGGGAATTCCCTCGGCTCGCGATGAAGCTGCTCCTCAAGCGCCTCCCTGTGATCCATATACACATGGGCATCACCCATAGTATGCGTCAGGCTCCCCGGCAGCAAATCGCAAGTCCGAGCCAGCATGTGCGTGAGTAAGGCGTACGAAGCGATGTTGAAAGGCACCCCGAGACCCATATCGCACGAGCGCTGGTAAAGGAGAGCGTGCAGCGTGCCTTGCTTCGAACCATCCGCCCTCGTGGGAGCTGAAGCCGGGAAAGAGACGTAGAACTGCGCGAACATGTGGCAGGGAGGCAGGGCCATCTTTTTGAGATCTGCCGGATTCCAGGCGCTCAGGATGATGCGGCGGTCGTAGGGGTTCTCTTTGAGTTTTCGCACCACTTCGGCCAATTGGTCGACTCCCTGACCCGAGTAGTCCGCGTGGCGGTCCTGGTACTCTGCTCCGAAATGGCGCCACTGAAAGCCGTAGACTGGGCCGAGGTCGCCTTCTTCGCGGTGCGAGAGGCCGACGGAGTCGAGGTATTGGCGCGATGCGTTGCCGTCCCAGATCTTGACGCTCTGGTCTTGCAGGGTCTTTGCACTTGTGTCGCCAGAGACGAACCAGAGTAGTTCGGCTAGGACGGCGCGGAAGAAGACTCGTTTGGTTGTGAGAAGGGGGAGGACTGGTGTGCCGTCGGGCTTCGATAGGGTGTATTTATGTTGAGGTGGGAAGGGTATGGCGAGTGTTCCGGTGCCAGTGCGGTCAGGGCGATGTTCGCCATTTTGTAGAATATCCCGGATCAGGTTCAAGTATTGATATTCCTCATGATCTTTGTTGTTGGGAGGCGAGTGGCCATTGGATGTGACTTTAGTCGGCTCGAGACCAGCTGCTGCTGAGTTTTGCTCGGGACTTGCTGATGACATTATGTTTTAATTCAATTCCTAAGCTTCGAGGCTGGCCGACTTGTCTTGATGTCTGTCTTTTGAGGTTGTAGCTGCTTAGATTGTTTCGTGTGGAAGAGAGACGCGACTTTCCACTTTACGCGCGAAAGGGCGAGTCGGCCAAACATCGGGAGAGGGCACAAATGTCTTTCTTTCCGCAACAGGACTACGTATTAACAAGAAGAGGATGTCACAAGAACTCATTATCACAGAAGGATCAACTGTCTCATCAACTTGGTCATAGTGAAATCCGAATTCATCAATAAGTTAACGAGGAGTGGTCAGCTCGAAAAGTAGATGGAGACGTCTTAACAGCCAACGAAGAAGCACATATTAGGTATGTACCTAGCTACGACAGAACGAAGCTTACTGCTGACAGTACCGGACAAACAAATGCTCTAGAGCCAGACTCACTCGATTGGCAACAGCAATCTTTAGCGCTGTCTCCCAAGATGCGCCTTCCCTAGCACGATGATTCCAGTGCGAATGCTGCATCAACAATCCCCGTCATTGTTGATGGGCCACCAGCCGAATCTACATGTATGAACCGTTTTAACCATGCATTCGATAGTGCATTCAATGGGCAAGCACGGCTTGAGTGGCAGGAGAACCTGTCTGACATGAGCATGAATATACTCATTGACCTGCGCGGCGGTCCTACCTAAATTGCCGATTCAGATGACCCATAATCAGAGCTTGCTATGTCCAATACTGTTGCCGCGTTTCCTGCGAAATTCTTTGATCCTAAAGATAGACAGTCAGTAACTCGTTTACATTTGTCCAGAAAATATCATGCAACACGCACGCGGCCACGTCAGCAATCTCAAAAACTACATCTTGTGCGCCTTTCCATAGGACATGGTTTCCGAGTGCCTTCAAATTCTCATTCCCTTCCTTGATTGTAAGGAAATGGTTGGCGGCTAATTGACCCATTCTGCTGGCGAAAGAGACGCCTCCGTAACAGAAAAGAATCTCGGTCTCTGAGAAGCCTCCCGGATAAAGCAAGATATGACCGGCGGAGGGGTGCGAAGTGTGGTTCTCGAAGCCAACGTTGAATTTCTGGTCGCCCAGCGGGATCCATAGACCCTCGCCGCTCCAACGGACATGGATGAGTTTCTGTCGGTACGGAAGTAGCTTTTTCATCTGCGCAACTGTCTCTGGCGCTTCATCCTCGAAAGCAGCGAGAAAGGTGTAGGGGCCCGCCGTTATGAAGATTGTGTCTGCTTGCGTCATGGCTGTAGTCGCCTTTGTTTAGGTATTGTTTGATCCTGTGAGAAAGATGTTTGATCAGACCGTTGAGTGATATTTGTCGTGAAGGATGACTCAAGTACGTGTATCTCTCGATCGGCCAACAACACCTCAACTCTAAGGTTCTCGGCCCGGGTGCGTGACGGCCTGGGCGTCTTGTCAAGCGATATCGCTAACAGCCTTTTTGTCGGCTGATTGTTTACCATCACGCCGGCGGCATACTGTTAGAACGAGAGGACGATACATCCTCGGAATATAGGAGCTGCGTGTCGAGGTTACGTTAGCATAGTCATTTTTTCTACTAAACCCAAATAGATCAAAGAAGTACAGCACAGTCCTCAGCTCATCAGCGGAATTCATAAGCAACATTTCACCTGATGCTGAAGTGTCAACATTGAACTTAGTACTGCTGAAGGCATGGTGGACTAAAATCGATGTGCGAATGGTAAGCGGTTTACCAAAATTGTTTTGTCTTTCTGTCTCGGGGAGACTTAACCTATACAGCGTGTCGTGCTACCGGCCGGCCGAACAATGGCACGGAGGAGCCACTAGGGTGTGGCGCTGTTGAGTGGCGTCGAGCCAGCGATCATTCACATGTCGGTGACCTCGAATCCTACACTTGTCTCAACACTGATCGAACACCACCACTTCTCCCATATCGACTGGACGCTTTGCCTACAACACTCGTTGTTGTACACACATACACGTTGTTCACGCCATGATGGGCTCCGATCGACGATGGCTTCAGATGTTGCCAGACCTTATGTTCACAGCAGTATTTGTAGGTGTCACGACTTGCGCATGGCCAGTTGGGCTTGAGATTCAGCGATGCTAACATATTCCCAGACGGCAGCAGGTGTCTACGTTGTTCGCACCATTATGGCACAATTCGATCCAGAGGCTGGCGCAAAGGCCGAAGCACAGCAGAAAGCGCTCGCAGCCAGCACTCGCCTAAAGAGCATATTCGGCGGCAAGGAGAAAGAGGATGATGAGGATAATTGGGACGAAGAGGAGCAGACGCCGGAGTCGCGTGGGAGGGTCCATCCAGAAGATCTCATACTTTCGCAGTACGAGCAGACAATCGCGATGGAGGTTGTGAGCCCGAACGAAATCCCCGTCACCTTCGACGACATTGGAGGACTCGACGGTATCATCGAAGAACTGACCGAGAGCGTCATTTACCCGCTCACCATGCCCCACCTGTATTCAAATCACTCTTCTCTTCTCTCTGCACCCTCTGGCGTGCTTCTCTACGGACCTCCTGGATGCGGAAAGACGATGATGGCAAAGGCGCTGGCGCGGGAGAGCGGCGCATGCTTTATCAACCTGCACATCTCAACTTTGACCGAGAAGTGGTACGGCGACAGCAATAAGCTTGTCGCAGCCGTCTTCTCGCTTGCGCGCAAGCTGCAGCCTACGATTGTCTTCATCGACGAGATTGATGCGGTACTCGGACAACGTCGCAGCGGTGAACACGAGGCTTCAGGAATGGTGAAAGCAGAGTTTATGACACATTGGGATGGTCTAGCCAGTTCGACCAAGTCGGACGGTCACCAGCGCATTTGCATTCTTGGTGCTACGAACAGAATCCAGGACATCGATGAGGCCATCCTCCGACGCATGCCAAAGAAGTTCCCAGTCAGCCTTCCGAATTCAAGCCAGAGACGTCAGATCTTCAAGATCACTCTGGCGGAGACAAAGTTGGACGACTCTGTTGAACCCAGCGGCAAACCGGCTTTCGACCTGAGTACACTGGTCCGCGTGAGCGCAGGCATGAGTGGTTCGGACATCAAGGAGGCGTGTCGCGACGCAGCCATGGTACCCGTAAGAGAGCACATCAAGAATGTAAGAAAGAGCGGGCAGAATGTCAGTGGCATAAGATCAGAAGCTGTCCGTGGCTTGCAGACAGAAGACTTCTTCGGCCAGAGAAGCGCACACAAAAAGTCTCCGGAGATAGCACTACATGCCAAGCAAGCCATCCGCGACCGCGACGAGATTGGAAGCGACAGGAGTGGAAGCACCGAGGAGGTTGAGGAGTTTGACGACGAGGAGAGAACTCGGGCGTAGTCGAGATTCGAGGACATGATCTCTACTCAGTCGCCGGTATCTAGGCAGCAGATGTGCTGTCCATTGTCGGCCTCATGGTCGCCATCCACATGAGCATGTGGCGCGGGCAGTTCCCGCATACAGTCGCACTGACTGTTAGCGGAGAGTTGCCTTTGTATGATTACGAAGAGACTGCAATCCAGCATGCGTCCCCGTCTCCAACGTGACGGGCCATCACGATCCGCTCGCGACAAGAAATTCCTGCTCAGCGGCAGACATTTAGCTTGTCGTGGCGAAAGCTTCGCCAAGCTGTTAAGCTCATACACCTTTGGACATGATTCATCCATCGGCTCGGTGGCCAGT
>Ga0265797_10003226_pt1 | contig 26362 bp, 19 predicted proteins | sample P2T30metagenome_FD_192433 | JGI IMG/M metagenome (GOLD analysis project Ga0265797, IMG submission 192433) | Plant litter microbial communities from East Loma Ridge, Irvine, California - P2 T30 | ecosystem: Environmental > Terrestrial > Plant litter > Unclassified | place: USA: California... | reverse complement strand
GGGTTCCAGGGTGGGGCGGCTGCCGGTGCTGCCACTGCCGCTGCGGCTGGCGCCACCACCGCGCCCGGCGCCACCGCCGCTGCGCCTGCCGGGATGGCGTCCGGCGTTGCCGGATCCGCAACTGCCCCTGCCAGTGCACCGTTTCAGCCGGCGATGGGCTTTGTTCCTGCTGCCGGCAGCCCAGCGCTCGCGCCGGGCACCGGCATGGCGCCGGCCGCCGGCAGCACATCGGCCCAGCCGGCCCAGCCAGCCGCAGGATTCGCCGCCGTCACTGCGCCACACGCTCACCCGGGCTCGGGCTTCGTCCCCGCACCGGGCGCCGCACCGGGAGCAGGGCAGCCGCTCCTCTACGTACCGCTGCACGCGGCTGCCGGCGCGGTCGGCGCCTCCGCGGGCGACGCCACCGCCGCCGCCACGGCTGGCCAGGCCGTGCAATGGGCCGGCATCCCGGTGCAGGGCCTGGTCGCCGCCGCCAGCGGCGCCGCGCCGCTTCCCCGGCCGCTGCCCGACGCCCCCAGCACTGCCAGCGCGCCGCTGCTGGACCTGGTGGCCGGCATCGAGCCGGTGCTGGCCGCGATCCGTGCCAACGGCGCCGCAAACGGTGGCGCGAACGCCAACGGCGGCGCGGCGGCTCCGCACCAGCTGTTTTACCTGCCGCGCCTGCAGCAAAGCCTGCCCCAGGGCAGCCTGTCGCGCGGCGACGCCAACACGCTCGGCCTGCTGTCGCGCGTGTTCGAGACGGTGCTGCTGGACGACAGCATCCCGCCGCGTGCGCGCGAACTGCTGCAATTGCTGCAGGTGCCGGTACTGAAGGCGGCGCTGCAGGACAAGCGTTTCTTCTTCGAGGAAGCGCATCCGGCGCGGCGCATGGTCGACCTGCTGTCGCGCATGGGCTGGGAGCAGCACAAGGACCGCGACGACCCGGTATTCCAGGCCATGCAGCACGGCGTCGAGCGGGTGGCGCAGGCCGGTCCCGAGGCCGGCGCCGCCTTCGAGGAAGCCGTCGCCGGCCTCGAGGCCAGCATCGCGCAGGAAGAGCGCGCCGAAGCGCAATCGCTGGCGGCCCCGGTGGCCAGCGCGCTGAAACAGGAACAGCTGGCGCTGGCCACCCGCGCCGCGCGCGATGCGGTGGCGCTGCGCATCGGCGCAAGCACGGATCGGGGCACGGATCCCGGCGCGGACCACGGTATGGAAGACGGCGAGATCGCCGGGGTGCTCAGCGGCTTCCTCGAACAGCGCTGGACCACCGTGCTGACCTTTGCCTACACCATCGAGGACGAGCGGCCGGGCGCGGTCGGCAACGCCACCCGCGCCATGGATGACCTGATCTGGAGCGTCAAGCCGAAGGCGACCCAGGAGCAGCGCAAGACCCTGATCGCGCGCCTGCCGCGCCTGCTCGCCACCCTGAATAAATGGCTGGACGCGATCCGCTGGCAGGACGCCGAGCGCCTGCAATTCTTTGCCCGCCTGGCCGAATACCACGCCGCCATCGTGCGCGCCCCGATCGAGCTGTCGCCCGAGCGCCAGCTGGAACTGGCGGTGGAAGCGGCCCAGCGCGACGCCATGCGCCGGGTCGAGCTGGAAAACGCCGCCGCCGCCCAGGAAGCCGCGCGGCAGGACACCATCTCGCCGCTCGATGGTCTGGAGCGCGGCATGTGGTGTGAATTCCGCAGCGAGGCGGATATACAGGCCGGCGAACGCAGGAATGCGCGCAAGGTCCGCCTGGCCTGGGTCAGCCCGCTGCGCACCCTGTTCATCTTTTCCGGCAGCGGAAGGCGCGAAGCCTTCTCGATGACGGCCGAGAAGCTGACCGACGCCCTGCACGCCGGCGCCGCGCGCGTGCTGGCGATGGAAGGCGTGGTGGGGCAGGTGCTGATGGCGGCGATGGCGGGCGGTGCCGGGAATGAAGAAGCGAGGTTGATGTGACGGCCCAAGTGCCGTGCCGACACCGAACAAAGCCCAAGTTTCACTGACTTCAAGAAACAAATAGTAGGCTATACTATTTCCCATCAGACAGGTCGCGCGTGCACGCGCCGGTTTCCTTTCTACCGCAATCCGGTACTTTCCCATGGCATTCGACGTCGCCTCGATCCTGGTTGCCTTGACCTTCAGCATGCTGACGATGGCGCTGGCATTGGTATTCGTGATGGGCGACGTCAACAAGGCGGCCCGGTATGCCCAGGCCGGCGCGGTGTTGCAGGCGTTTGGCTGGGTCCTGCTCCTGCTGTCGGGCCGGATGGCGCCGGGCGGTGCTGGAGATTGGGCACTGTCGACGCTGTCGATGGGCTGCATCTCCGGCGGCGTGGCCTGCAATGCCGCCGCCTTTGACTTGTGGTGCGGCCGCGGCGCGCCCAACCGTCTCCCTGCGATCGTCGCCCTCGTGATGGCGGCCGGCTATGGCGCCGGGTTTGCGCACTATGCGTTCCGGGTGGGCTGGGCCAATGGCTTGCTGGCGCTGCAGATGGTGCTGATGATCGTCAACCTGGCGCGCAAGGCCGCGGTCCCGGTCGGGCGCTGGCGCTGGCTGCTGATCGCCAGCCTCGGTGCGCAGAGCGTCGTGAACGCCGGGCGCGGCGTCCTCGGCGCCTTCTTCAGCGACCAGTTCCCGGCCTTCCTGACGCCGCACCCGGTCAACGTAGCGTTTGCCATGGTGGCCCACGGCACCGCCGTGGCGGCCCTGGTTGGTATCCTGCTGGCGCACCGCGACGAAGCGGCGCGCGCGCTCCAGCGCCTGGCCACCACCGACGGCCTGACCGGGGTGCTGAACCGGCGGGCCTGGCTGCTGCAGGCCGACATCGAACTGGCCAACAGCATCCGCTACGGGCGCTCGCTGGCGGTGCTGATGATCGATATCGACCACTTCAAGCGGATCAACGACAGCCGCGGCCATGAAGCCGGCGACCGCGCGCTGCAGTTTTTCGCCGGCGTGCTGAAAACCGCATGCCGCAGCGGCGATATCGTGTGCCGCTACGGCGGCGAAGAGTTCTGCGTGCTGTTGCTGGGGGCCGATGACGACGCCGTGCGCGCCTTCGACGGGCGCATCCGAACTTATATAGAGGATGCGGCCATCCGCGAACTCGGCCATGCGCTCGGCTACAGCGGCGGCATGGCGCTGCGGGCGCCGCACGAAGTGCGCATGGCCGGCCTGCTGCGCCGCGCCGACGGCGCCTTATACCAGGCCAAGGCGATGGGCCGGGCGCGCACCATCGATGCCGTCCTGGCGCCTGCCGTGGCGGCCGAATTGTCCTGAGAGCAAGCAACAAATGGTATGATGCGGGTTTCATCGCAGCCCTTCAGCCTCCCTCACCGTGCGCCTCTCCTCGATTAAATTGTCGGGATTTAAGTCTTTCGTCGATCCCACCAATTTCCAGGTGCCGGGACAGCTGGTCGGCGTTGTCGGCCCGAACGGTTGCGGCAAGTCGAACATCATCGATGCCGTGCGCTGGGTGCTGGGCGAGTCCAAGGCGTCCGAGCTGCGCGGCGAGTCGATGCAGGACGTGATCTTCAACGGCTCCACCCACCGCAAGCCGGCCGGGCGCGCCTCGGTCGAGCTGGTGTTCGACAACAGCGCCGGCAAGGCGGCCGGGCAGTGGGGCCAGTACGCCGAGATCGCGGTCAAGCGCACGCTCACGCGCGACGGCACCTCGACCTATTACATCAACAGCCAGCCGGTGCGCCGGCGCGACATCCAGGACATCTTCCTCGGCACCGGCCTCGGGCCGCGCGCCTACGCCATCATCGGCCAGGGCATGATCGCGCGCATCATCGAATCGCGGCCGGAAGAGCTGCGCGTGTTCCTCGAAGAAGCCGCCGGCGTCTCCAAGTACAAGGAGCGCCGCCGCGAAACCGAAAACCGGCTGGCCGACACGCGCGAAAACCTGATCCGCGTGGAAGACATCCTGCGCGAGCTGAACGCCAACCTGGAAAAGCTGGAAGCGCAGGCGGCGGTGGCCAACCGCTTCAAGCAGCTGCAGTCGGACCAGGAAGAAAAGCAGAAGCTGCTCTGGCTGCTGCGCAAGAACGAAGCCAAGGCTGAGCAGGCGCGCTGGTTCCTGGAGATGGAACAGGCCCAGACCGGCCTGGAAGCCCAGACCGCCCAGCTGCGCAATCATGAGCTCGAACTGGAACGCCTGCGCCAGGCGCATTTCGCCACCGGCGACCGTCTGCACACGGCCCAGGGCGCGCTGTACCAGACCAATTCCGAAATCGGCAGCCTGGAAGCGCAGATCAAGTTCGTGGTCGAGTCGCGCACCCGGCTGCAGAACCAGATCGGCACGCTCACCGCCCAGCGCGAGCAGTGGCAGAACCAGGCCGCCGAGCTGCAGGAACAGATCGAGGAAGCGGAATTCCGGCTGGAAGAGCTGGCGGCGCGGGTGGAAGGCGCGCAGATTGCGGTGGAAGCCCAGAACGAGCGCCTGCCGGAACTCGATGCCGCCTGGCGCGCGGCGCAGAACCAGTCGACCGAGTCGCGCGCGCGCATCATGCAGGTCCAGCAGCGCATCGAACTGTCGTCGGCGCACCAGCGCAATGCGTCGAGCATTTTGTCCACACTCGCCACGCGGCGCGAGCGCCTGCAGCAGGAGCGCGCCGGCATCGATCTCCCGGACGCCGGCCACCTCGACAACCTGCGCATGCAGCTGGAAGAAAAACAGCTGCAGCTGGAAGAACAGACCCTGATGCTGGAAGAAGCCGCCGCGCGCCAGCCGGCGGTCGAAGAGGAGCGGCGCGAAGCCCATGCGCAGGTAGCACAGGAGTCCGGCGCCAACGCCAAGCTGGAAGCGCGCCTGTCGGCGCTGCGCCAGCTCCAGGAGCGCGTGCAGACCCAGGGCAAGGTCCAGCCCTGGCTGCAGAAGCACGACCTCGATAAACTGCCGCGCCTGTGGGAAAAGCTCGACATCGAAACCGGCTGGGAGACCGCGCTGGAATCGGTGCTGCGCGAGCGTACCGGGGCACTGGAGATCTCGAACCTGGACTGGGCGCGCGGCTTCTTCGGCGATGCGCCGCCGGCACGGATGGCGGTCTATACGCCGGCGCCGGGCACGCCGGCGCAGCCCGATCACCACGGCCTGAAGCCGTTCGCGAGCCTGCTCAAATTGAACGATGCCGGCCTGCGTGGCCTGCTCGACGACTGGCTGTGGGGCGTCTACGCCGTCGACGACCCGGGCACCGCGCTGGCCCAGCGCGCCCGCCTGCCCGAGGGCGCGCTGTTCGTCACGCCCAACGGCCACATCGTCAGCCGTTCCAGCGTGCGCTTTTACGCCGCCGACGCCGAGCAGGACGGCGTGCTGGCGCGCCAGCACGAGATCGACAACATCGGCAAGCAGCTGCGTGCGCAGGCGCTGCTGCTGGACGAGGCGCGCACCCGCAGCACCCGTGCCGATGCGGCGGTGGCCGATTTGCAGCGGCGCCTGCAGGATGGCCGCCAGCGCGTGGCCACGCTGCAGCGCGAAACCCATGCGCTGCAGATCGACGTGGTCAAGCAGGGCGAAGCCGAGGCGCGCCTCAACCAGCGCAGCGGCCAGATCGCGGCCGACCTCGACGAAATCGCAGCCCAGGAAGCCGAGCAGCGCCAGGCGCGCGCCGAGGCCGAGGCCGAATTCGAGATGCTCGACATGGAACTGGCCGAGCTGCAGGGCGCGCACGAAGATGGCCAGACTGCCTTCCAGGACAAGGAACGCGCCCTGAACGAGGCGCGTGAACGTCTGCGTGAGTTGGAGCGCGCGGCGCAGGAGGCCGGCTTTGCCGAAAAGACCGGGCGCGCCCGCATCGACGAACTGCGCCGCACGGTCGCCACCGCATCGCAGCAGGCGGCCACCGTCGGCGAGACCATCGGCGCGGCAAAGCTGGAGCTGGAAACGCTGGAATCCGGCGCCGCCGCCGAGGGCTTGCAAGCGCTGCTGGCGCGCCGCACCGAGCAGGAACAGGCGCTGTCCGACGCCCGGCACGAGCTGGACCAGCTGACCCAGCAACTCAGGGGGCTGGAAGAAGCGCGCATGGGCGCGGAACGCAGCCTGCAGCCGCAGCGCGAGCGCATCACGGAAATGCAGCTGAAGGAACAGGCGGCGCGCCTGAACCAGGAACAGTTTGCCGAAGCCCTGAGCGCGACCGGCGCCAACGCCGAACAGCTGGCCGAGCTGGAAGGCAAGCTCGATCCGGAAGTGAAGCCCTCCGTCCTGCAGGGCGAGGTGACGCGCCTGACCACCGCCATCAACGCCCTCGGCGCGGTCAACCTGGCGGCGGTGGAAGAACTGGCCCAGGCCACCGAACGCAAGCGCTTCCTGGATGCGCAGAACAACGACCTGCAGGAAGCCATCGGCACGCTGGAAGGCGCGATCGGGCGCATCGACCGCGAGTCGCGCGACCTGCTGCAGGACACCTTCGACCGCGTGAACGAGCATTTCTCGGAACTGTTCCCGATCCTGTTCGGCGGCGGCACGGCCAAGCTGGTGATGACCGGCGACGAGATCCTCGACGCCGGCGTGCAGGTGATGGCCCAGCCGCCGGGCAAGAAGAACGCCACCATCCACCTGCTGTCCGGCGGCGAAAAGGCGCTGACGGCGACGGCGCTGGTGTTTTCGATGTTCCGCCTGAATCCGGCGCCGTTCTGCCTGCTGGACGAAGTCGACGCACCGCTCGACGACGCCAACACCGAGCGCTTCTGCCGCATGGTCAAGCGCATGTCCGACCACACCCAATTCCTCTTCATCTCGCACAACAAGATCGCGATGGAGATGGCGAATCAGCTGATCGGCGTGACCATGCAGGAGCAGGGCGTGTCGCGCATCGTGGCGGTCGATATGGAGGCGGCGGCCGACCTTGCCGCAGCCTGACGCCTGAGTGCATCAATTTAGGGAAAAGCTATCGCGCCGATCTAAACGATTGAGTTAACAATTGTAAATGTTGCGGCTACTATCACTATCCTTATTCAAGATTTGATAGGTAGTATTTATGAGCAACTTCAGCATGTCCCCGGGACGCATCTCCCTGTGCCTTCTCACCGCCGCCGCCGGCCTGCTCGCGCTGTCGCAAGGCGCGTACGCGCAGCAGGTGATGACCAAGGATAACGGCGCGCCGGTCGGCGACAACCAGAACAGCCAGACCGCCGGCCCCAACGGCCCGACCCTGCTGCAGGACGTGCACCTGGTGCAGAAGCTGCAGCGGTTCGACCGCGAACGCATTCCCGAGCGCGTGGTGCATGCAACCGGCACCGGCGCCCACGGCAGCTTCACCACCACCGACGATCTGTCCGACCTGACCAAGGCCAGGCTGTTCGTGAAGGGTACCGTGACCCCGGTGTTCGTGCGCTTCTCGACCGTGATCCCGAGCCGCTCGGGCGCCGAGACCACGCGCGACCCGCGCGGCTTCGCCACCAAGTTCTATACCCAGGAAGGTAACTGGGACCTGGTCGGCAACAACCTGCCGATCTTCTTCATCCGCGACGCCATCAAGTTCCCCGACATGATCCACGCGCTGAAGCCCGATCCGGTCACCAACGTGCAGGAGCCGGAACGCGTGTTCGATTTCTTCTCGCACGTGCCGGAATCGACCCAGATGCTGACCCGCGTGTATTCCAATTACGGCACGCCGGCGAGCTACCGCGAAATGAACGGCAGCAGCGTGCACGCGCTGAAGCTGGTCAATGCCAAGGGTGAGTACGTGTACGCCAAGTTCGCCTGGAAGTCGCAGCAGGGCGAGCGCAACCTGCGCCCGATGGAAGTGGCCGCGGTCCAGGCCAGGAGCACCAGCCATGCGACCACCGACCTGTATGAGTCGATCACGAAGGGCGCCTACCCGAAATGGGACCTGGTCGTGCAGATCCTGCGTCCTCAGGAGATGAACAAGTTCGACTTCGACCCGCTGGACGCGACCAAGATCTGGCCGAACGTCCCCGAGCGCAAGGTCGGCACCATGGTGCTGAACAAGGTGCCCGAGAACTTCTTCGAAGCGACCGAGCAGGTCGCCATGGCGCCGGGTAACCTGGTGCCGGGCATCGAAGCCTCGGAAGACCGCATGCTGCAGGGCCGCCTGTTCTCGTACATCGACACCCAGCACCACCGCCTGGGTGCGAACTTCCAGTCGCTGCCGATCAACAGGCCGCTGGTCCCGGTGCTCAACAATCACCAGGATGGCGCCGGCAACATCTCCGGCCGCACCGGTCACGTGAACTACCAGCCGAGCCGCCTGCCGGGCGCGCTGGTCGAAGACCCGAACGCCCGCAGCAGCCAGCTGCCCCTGACCGGCACCACCCAGCAGCAGCGTATCGCCAAGACACTGAACTTCAGGCAGGCCGGCGAGTTCTACCGTTCGCTGAGCAGCCAGGATCGCGACGACCTGATCGTCAACCTGTCGGGTGACCTGAAGCGCGTGAAGAACCAGGACACGCTGAACATCATGCTGTCCCACTTCTGGAAGGCCGATGCCGACTACGGCAAGCGCCTGGCGAAGGCGGTCGGCGTCAACGGCGACAAGATCGCCGCCATGGCCGCCGCGCTGCAAGAGTAAGTTTCTCTTTCGCGCCCCAGCAAGCCACCCGACCGGGTGGCTTTTTATTTGCCCGCGCCGCTGCAGCCGCCATGGCGTCCGCCGGGGCAAGTTGGTATCATATTGTGCATTTGGTAAAGTTGCACAATCGCGCATTCGGTGCGCAACCATCCCGGCATCGCCGGCCGAATAGTATTCTTGTTTCTGCACTGCTACGTCAGTTCCCCTCTTCATGCTACCCTCACAACCTGAACCGCCGTGGACACGACGCGCAAATGCGGTCCCGGCGTTGTCGAGGGCGACGCCGTCAACCTTGTCCGCAGCTTGCGCGATGACGCGTGGCATGCGGGCAGGAGGCGGGCAGTGCGCTGAACCTACCGTATCCGAGGCACAAGCAGCATGACAGATTTACAAATGAGCCTGATCGCAGCCAGCGGCGTCTTCGTCGCCGGCGTCATCGGTTATAACAAGTGGCAGGAGTACAAGGCCCGCAAGAGCGTGGAACGCGCTTTTTCGTCGGATCATGACGATGTGCTGATGCGCGCCCCTGCGGCGCCGGTCGAGCGCCACGAGCCGGTGTTCGACGCCAATGCCGCCGCCGAATCTGCTGCCGCATCTCCCTCCGATTCTGCCGCCAAAGCCGACGTGCCCGTGCTGGTGCCGGGCGCCGATGCGCTGGCCGAGCCGGTGGTGCACGTGGCGCCGGTTGCCGATTCCGTTTCCGTCGCCGCCACCGCCGTTGCCGCCACCGCTACCGGCGCTACCGCCGCTGTCGTGCCGTCCGCGCACGCCGCCGAAGCGCTTGCACCGCTGGCCGGCGCGACGCCGTCTGTGCCCCCTGCACCACCTGCACCGCCGGCCCAGCCGAAAGAGACCCTGGTCGACCCGCTGATCGACTGCCTGATCCCCTTGACCCCCGAAGGCCCGCTGCGCGGCGAGCGCATCCTGCCGGCGCTCCTGAAACTGCGCCGCGTCGGCAACAAGCCGGTCCACTTCGTCGGCCTGGCCGTCAGCGGCGACTGGGAGCCGATCGTGCACGGCGGCGTGTACACCAAGCTGCAGGCCGGCGTCCAGCTGGCCACCCGCACCACCGCGCTGAACGAACTCGAATACTCGGAAATGGTCACGCGCCTGCGCGCGGTGGCCGACGAGATCGGGGCCGAACCGGACGTGCCGGACATGATCGAGGTGATGAGCGAAGCCCGCAACCTGCACCGCTTCGTCGCCGGCCACGATGCCCAGCTGGGCGTGAACCTGGCGTCGAAGGGCGCGCCGTGGGCGATGTCGACCCTGATCGGGGCGCTGGAAAACGCCGGCTTCGACGTGCGTCCGGACGGCCGCTTCGTCATGCCCGACGAAGAGAAGGGTGTGCTGTTTACGCTGTCGACCAACGTCACGCTGGGCGCCGACACCACCTCGCGCCTGACCCTGCTGCTCGACGTGCCGTGCGTCGCCCCGGCGCGCGACGGCTTCGGCCGCATGGTCGCCTGCGCCAAGACGCTCGAGCTGCGCCTGGACGGCGCCATCGTCGACGACTTCGACCAGCCGCTGCTCGACAGCAGCCTGGAAGAAATCGCCGGCCAGGTGCGCGAGTTCTACCAGGAGATGGACGCAGCCGACATCGCGGCCGGTTCCACGCGCGCGCTGCGCCTGTTCAGCTGAGAGTGACGCATGACTGCACCCCAGGCTGACGATCTGTCCCGCATGAAGTGGCTGGTCGAGGAACTGAACCGCCATATCTACAATTACCACGTGCTCGACGCGCCGACGATTCCGGACGGCGAGTATGACAAGCTGTACCACGAACTGGTGGCGCTGGAAGCGGCGCACCCGGAAGCGGTGTCCGTCGATACCCCGACCACCCGCGTCGGCGCCGCGCCGATTCCGGAATTCAGCCAGGTGACGCATGCGCTGCCGATGCTGTCGCTGAACAACGGCTTTCAAGACGAGGACATCGACAACTTCGACCGCAAGGTAAGGGAAGGTCTCGATGTGCATGCCGGTACCCAGGTTGACTATGCGGCCGAACTGAAATTCGACGGCCTCGCCATCAGCCTGCGCTACGAGAACGGCGTGTTCGTGCAGGCCGCCACCCGCGGCGACGGTTTCACCGGCGAAGACGTCACCGCCAACATCCGCACCGTGCGCGTGATCCCGCTGCGCCTGCACGGCGATGCGAACGGAGAAAAAGCGCCGACGGTGCTGGAAGTGCGCGGCGAAGTCCTGATGTTCAAGGACGACTTCGAGCGCCTGAATCAGCGCCAGCGCGACGCCGGCCAGAAGGAATTCGCCAACCCGCGCAACGCCGCCGCCGGCAGCCTGCGCCAGCTCGACGCCCGCATCACCTCGCAGCGTAAACTGCGCTTCTTCGCCTACGGCATCGGCGTGCTCGAAGGTGCCGCCATGCCCGAATCGCATTCCAAGGTGCTGGACTGGTTCGACCGTCTCGGCTTGCCGGTGTCGAAGGAGCGCGCCGTGGTGAGCGGCTGCGAAGGCTTGCTCGGCTACTACCGCAGTATCGGGGAAAAGCGCGCCAAGCTGCCGTACGAGATCGACGGCGTGGTGTACAAGGTCGACCGCCTGGCCGACCAGCGCGCACTCGGATTCGTCTCGCGCGCGCCGCGCTTTGCGCTGGCCCATAAATTCCCTGCCGAAGAAGCCTTGACGACGGTGCAGGCGATCGACGTGCAGGTCGGCCGCACCGGCGCCATCACGCCGGTGGCGCGCTTGACGCCGGTGTCGGTCGGCGGCGTCACCGTCACCAACGCCACCCTGCACAACGAAGACGAAGTGCGGCGCAAGGACGTGCGCGTGGGCGACACCGTCACCGTGCGGCGCGCCGGCGACGTGATCCCGGAAGTGCTGTCGGTGCTGCTGGAACGGCGCTTGAGCCCGGAACCGCCGGTGTACACGCTGCCCGCCACCTGCCCGGTATGCGGCTCGCATGTGGTGCGCGAAGAAGGCGAGGCCATCGCGCGCTGCTCCGGCGGCCTGACCTGCGCCGCGCAGAGAAAAGAAGCGATCCGCCATTTCGCCGGCCGCCGCATGATGGACATCGAAGGCCTGGGCGACCGCTACATCGACAGCCTGGTCGAATCGAACCTGATCCACGGCGTGGCCGATCTGTACAAGCTCACGCTGGACGACTTGCTGAAGATGAAGCGCCTGGCCGACGAACGCGACGGCAGCACGCCCGAATCTGACAAACCTGCCGTCAAAGCCGGCAAGGTGGCCACCAAGTGGGCCGACAATCTGCTGGCGGCGATCGAAGCCAGCAAGCGTCCGCCGCTGGAGCGCCTGCTGTTTGCGCTCGGCATCCGCCACGTGGGCGAAAGCACCGGCAAGACCCTGGCCGACTGGCTGGGCAGCCTGGCGCTGGTGCGCCGCGCGCCGGCCGCGCTGCTGCGCGTGTTGCCGGATATCGGCGGCACCGTGGCCGAAGCCATCGCCGATTTCTTTGCCGAGCCGAAGAACCAGCAGGCGCTGGATGCGCTGCTGGCCGCCGGCGTGACGCCGCAGGGCGAGCACGCCCCGCGCGCGCAATTGCGCGAAAAACTCGACGAGGTGCAACTGCTGGCCGCGCTCGGCATCCCGAAACTGACCGAGCCGCGCGCGCGCCAGCTGCTGGAAGGACGCACGCTGGACGATCTGGCGCACCTGCGCATCTTCAGCGTGTTCGGCCTGCCGGCGCCGCTGGTGGCCTCGCTCGAGGAGTGGATGGGCGAGGCGGCCAACCGCGACACCATCACCGCGCTGGCCGCGCTGCGGCGCGAACTGCTGGACCTGCTGCCGCAGGATGCCGGGGGTGAAGCAGCGGGCCCGCTGGCCGGCAAGACCTTTGTGCTGACCGGGACGCTACCGACCATGTCGCGCGACGCCGCCGGCGCCCTGATCGAAGCGGCGGGCGGCAAGGTGTCCGGGTCGGTGTCGAAGAAGACCTCGTACGTGGTCGCCGGTGCCGAAGCGGGCAGCAAGCTGGACAAGGCGGAAAGCCTGGGCGTGACCGTGCTCGACGAAGCCGGCCTGCTCAAGCTGCTGGCTGATGTACATCATACTTAATTAGGGATCCAGAATGACCGCAATCAAGAAAGCCGTTTTCCCCGTCGCCGGTCTCGGCAGCCGCTTCCTGCCGGCCACCAAGGCCCAGCCGAAGGAAATGCTGCCGATCGTCGACAAGCCGCTGATCCAGTATGCGGTGGAGGAAGCGGTGGCCGCCGGCATCACCGAAATGGTGTTCATCACCGGCCGCAACAAACGCGCCATCGAAGACCATTTCGACAAGGCTTACGAGCTTGAGTCGGAACTGGAAGCGGCCGGCAAGCAGCAACTGCTGGACCTGGTGCGCGGCGTGATTCCAAAAAACGTGAACTGCATCTACATCCGTCAGTCCGAGCCGCTGGGCCTCGGTCACGCGGTGCTGTGCGCGCGTCCCGTCATCGGCAACGACCCGTTCGCGGTGCTGCTGGCCGACGACTTCATGGACAGCGCGCCCGGCCACAAGCCGGTGCTGGCCCAGATGACCGATCTGTACGCCTACGAGAAATGCAGCGTGCTGGCGGTGCAGGACGTGCCGCGCGCAAACACGCGCCAGTACGGCATCGTCAGCGCCAGTCCCTACCGCACCGACCTGGAACTGGTGTCCGGCATCGTCGAGAAGCCGCAGCCCGAGGAAGCGCCGTCGACGCTGGCCGTGGTCGGCCGCTACGTGCTGTCGGGCGCGATCTTCGATCACCTGGCCACCATCGGCAAGGGCGCCGGCGGCGAGATCCAGCTGACCGACGGCATCGCCGCCCTGATGGCGCGCGAGCGCGTGCTGGCCTACCGCTATGCCGGACAGCGTTATGATTGCGGTTCCAAGCTCGGTTACCTGAAAGCCACCGCCGCGATCGGCATGAAGCACCCCGAGACCGCCGAGGGCTATGCCGAGTTCCTGAAGCATTTGTGCGCCGGGAGTAACTGAATGGCTGTCCGCGAGATCCTCAAAATGGGCGATCCGCGCCTGCTGCGCGTGGCCGAACCCGTCACCGAATTCGACACGCCCGCACTGCACGCGCTGGTCGCCGACATGTTCGAGACCATGCGCGCGGTGGATGGTGCCGGCCTGGCCGCGCCCCAGATCGGCGTCAATCTGCAGTTGGTGATCTTTGGCTTCGGCAAGAACCAGCGCTATCCGGACGCCCCGGCGGTGCCGGAAACGGTATTGATCAATCCGGTCCTCAAGCCTTTGTCGGACGAGATGGAAGAGGGCTTCGAAGGCTGTTTGTCGGTGCCGGGCCTGCGCGGCAGCGTGCCCCGTCATACGCGTTTGCATTACGAAGGCGTCGATCAATATGGAAAACAGTTCACCCGCGACGTCGACGGTTTCCATGCGCGCGTGGTGCAGCACGAAGTCGACCACCTGCTGGGCATCCTGTACCCGATGCGCATCAAGGACTTTTCGCGCTTCGGTTTTACCGAAGTGATGTTCCCGACTCTTGATCCGAAGGCTGACGATTGAAGATGCACCGGATTTCCCAAGCGCTGGCGTTTGCCGGCTGCGTTTTTGCCGCCGCGTCCGCGCACGCGCAATCGGCTGCGCCCGCAGCTGACGCCCCGCTGTTCACCTGGATCGACGCCACGCCGAAAAGCGAGCTGTGGATCGACAGCGGCTTCGCCACCTGGCACTTCGACCGCGACAAGGACCTGAACGGCGCTAACCGCGGCCTCGGCGTGGAATACCGCTTCTCGGGCACGATGGCGGCCACCGCCGGCCGCATGTTCAACAGCGACCGCGAATGGTCGAACTACGCCGGCGTGATCTGGCAACCCTGGGCCATCGGTCCGGTGCGCATCGGTGCGGCGCTGGCCGCCTTCGACGGCTATCCGAACATGCGCGACGGCGGCTGGTTCCCGGCGGCGATCCCGACCCTGACCTACGATTACAAGCGGGTCGGGGTGAATGTCGGGATCATCCCGAGCTACAAAGACCGCTTGTATGGCGGCATTTCGGTGCAGCTGAAGATCAAGCTGTTCTGATCCGCATGAAATAGTGTCCAAAAGTATCATGAGCATGTTGACACTATTTTAAAAAAGTCCATCTTTCGGACTCAGGCTATAATCCGGCTACGGAAGCCGCCCGCACGGCGGCATTGCATGGCATAAGAAACCGATCCCAAACCCCCTGAATGGACAAACACGACTACAGAGCGCCGCCGCCTGAGGCCGGCAAGGCTCCGGACGCGCCGCGCCCCGCGCACGCGTTGCCGCTTGTGCAGACCTGGTCGCGCTTGAGCCGGCAACTCGTTCCGCTGATCGGCGACAACGGCTTCGGTGCCTTGTTCGGCCGCACGCTGCGCCTGGTGGCGCCGGCGCATCCGTGGCTGAGCGTCGATGCGTCGCGCAAGGCCAGTGGCGCGCTGCTGGCGGCACTGGAAATCGACATGGCCGGTGCGGACGCGGATGCGGCGCGCGCTGCCAACGAGGCGCTGTTGGGCGCCTTTACCCGTCAGCTCGGGGCCCTGATCGGCCCCGCGCTGACCGAACGCTTGCTGGCGGAAAGCACGGCTGGAGACGAGCAGCAACAGAATCAACAGGAGCACAAGTAATGAGCGAGAAAGTAACCTTGGGAAAACTCAGCACCGGCGTGCCCGGGCTCGACGTTCTCCTCGGGGGTGGACTGAGCGAATTTTCGTTCACGCTGATCGCCGGCGCGCCCGGCAGCGGCAAGACCACGCTGGCACACCAGATCATGTTTGCGCTCGCCGACCGCGAGCGCCGTGCCCTGTTCTTCACGGTGCTGGGCGAGCCGCCGCTCAAGATGCTGCGCTACCAGCAGCAGTTTTCATTCTTCGACATGGACAAGGTCGGCGTCAGCGTCCGCTACGTCAACCTGGCCGACGATCTGCGCGCCGGCGACTTCAGTGGCGTGCTGGAACGTATCATGCGCGAAGTCGAAGACTTTTCGCCCAGCCTGGTATTCGTGGATTCCTTCCGTTCGGTGGTGCAGACCGGCCGCAACGGCAACGAAGGCTTGTGGGACCTGCAGCATTTCATCCAGGAACTCGGTTCGCGCATGGCGATGTGGCAGGCGACCACCTTCCTGATCGGCGAGTACACCCAGGCCGACATCGGGGCCAACCCGATCATCACGGTGGCGGACGGCATGATCGCCATGTCGCACAACGAGGATGGCGAAGCGGTGGTGCGCAAGATCCGCGTCATCAAGATGCGCGGCCAGGCGCACATGTCCGGCTCGCACACGATGCGCATCACCGATGACGGCATCCGGGTCTATCCGCGCCTGCTGACCGGAATCCCGGACGCCTACAAGACGATCGACCGCGATCCGCGCCGTATCCAGACCGGGGTTGCCGGCCTGGACGAGCTGCTGCACGGTGGCCTGCCCCAAGGGCATACGCTGCTGGTGTCCGGCCCCACCGGCATCGGCAAGACCATCCTCGGCACCCACTTCCTGCAGGCCGGCGCGGCGCGCGGCGAGAAGGGCGTCGCCCTGTATTTCGAAAAGCATACCGCGCGCCTGCACAATGCCGAGCTGATCGAGATGATGCGCGCTGGCGAGGTGGCGGTGATCGAGCCGGTATCGCTGTCGCTGTCGGTGGAAGAAGTGCTGGACGACCTGATCACGACCATCGAACGCACCGGCGCGACTCGTGTCGTGATCGATTCGCTGTCCGAGATCGGCCTTTACCTGGCGCCCGAATTCCGCCAGGACCTGCGGCTGTCGGTGTTCCGCACCCTGACGCTGCTGGCACGGCGCGGCGTCAGCGCGATGGTCATGGTCGGCTTCGAGGATAACCATCCGGACATGCGCTTTTCGAACGACAACCTGTGCTTCCTGGCCGATGCGGTGCTGTCCATGCGTTACGCCGAGGTCAGCGGGCACCTGTGCAAATTCCTGACCGTGGTGAAGGTGCGCGGCTCCGATCACAGCAAGGAACTGCGCGGGTACCGGATCACGGACAAGGGGATCGAGGTCGATGCCGGGACGGCGCCCTTCGACAACATCCTGAGCGGCTGGCCAAGTCCGCGCACCTGAGAGCGAGCATGGGAACGTACCGGGAAGACCAATTCGCTTCGCAGCAGCGTTCCCTTGACGACCTCGCGCGCCAGTCCGCCGGTCCCCAGGCTGAATTGCCCGATGCGTTCCTCCTGCGCCGCATCCGCGCCCTCGAAGACGAGCTGGAAGCCGCGCGCGAGCACGCACGCCAGCAGGCGCGCGAGCGCGAGGCGCTGGAAGCCGGCGCGGCCCTGCTGCGCGAAGCCAACGAACACCTGGTGCTGGCCACCTTCAATGCCGAACACCTGCGCGAGGATGCGGAAGCGGTCAACCGCCGCCAGAACGAATTCCTGGCGATGCTGGCGCACGAGCTGCGCAACCCGCTGTCGCCGATCAGCATGGCTGCTTCGCTGCTGGGCACCATGCCGAATGCCAGCCCGCAGCTGGCCAATCTGTCGCGTGTGATCGGACGCCAGGTCGACCACATGGCGCGCCTGCTCGACGACCTGCTCGACGCGGCGCGCATCAGCAGCGGCAAGATCACGCTGTCGGTGCAGCCGCTGCCCCTCGCCGAACTGCTGCAGCATGCGGTCGAGACGATCCAGCCGCGCATCCAGGAGCGGCGCCAGCACCTGGTGCTGGAACTGGCGCCGGGCGCCGAGGCGGCCGTGGTCGACGGCGACCGGGTGCGCCTGACCCAGGTCTTCACCAACCTGATCGGCAACGCCTCCAAATACACCGGCGACGGCGGCACCCTGCGCGTGACGGCCACGGTGGAAGAGGGAGACGTGTCGGTGGTCGTGGAAGACAACGGCATCGGCATGGCGCCCGACGTGATCCCGCACATCTTCGATTTGTTCACCCAGGGTCCGCGCTCGCTGGCGCGTTCCGAGGGCGGCCTGGGCGTGGGCCTGAACGTGGTGCGCAACCTGCTCGCCATGCACGGCGCGGCGGTCAGTGCCGACAGCGCCGGCCTGGGGCAGGGCAGCCGCTTCACGGTGCGCCTGCCGCGTTCCAGCCGCAGCGTCGTCGGCCCGCAGACGCCGGCCAGGGCCGCGGCGCGCGCCAGCGCGCTCAACATCCTGCTGGTCGAGGACAACGTCGATGCCTGCGACACCCTGGCCGGTTTCCTGTCTTCCGAAGGCCACCAGGTGCGCTGCGCCTACGACGGCCACGAAGGCCTGGCCGCGGCGCTGGCCGAACCCTGGGACGTGATCATCTGCGACGTCGGCCTGCCCGGCATGGATGGGCTGGACCTGATGCGGGCGGTACGGGCGGCGAATGCGGACAAGCCGCCATTTGCGGTGGCGCTGTCGGGGTATGGGCAGGACGATGACCGCACGCGCGGGCTGGCGGCGGGGTTTGACCGCTATCTGGTGAAGCCGGTGGCGGCGGCGAGTTTGCGGGATGTGATTGCGCAGCTGGCCTAACGTCGCCCCTGCGAAGGCAGGGGCCTAAGCTGCACGCGCAATCGAAACGCTTCAAACTTGGGCTCCTGCCTTCGCAGGGGCGACGGTTGGCTAAGCCAGCAAGCGCCGCAGCCGCTCCACCGCCTGCTCGATCCGCTCATACTTGGCGGCATACGAAAACCGCACATGCCGCTGCGGCGCCGCGAACCCGAAATCGTCACCCGGCACGATCGCCACCTCGGCCTCCCTCAGCACCGCCATCCCGAACGCCGTGCTGTCGGCTGCATCCGGGTGAGAAAGCCGGCTGATATCCGCGTAAACATAAAAGGCACCATCCGGCAGCACCGGCACCTGGAAACCGAGTTCGCGCAGCGCCGGCACCAGGAAGTCGCGGCGGCGCTGGAATTCCAGGCGGCGTTCTTCGAAGATGCCGATCGCTTCCGGCGTGAAGCAGGCCAGCGCCGCGTGCTGGGCGATGGTCGGGGCGCAGATGAACAAGTTCTGCGCCAGCTTTTCGACGGTCGGCACCAGCGCTTCCGGCACCACCAGCCAGCCGAGGCGCCAGCCGGTCATGCTGAAATACTTCGAGAAGCTGTTGACGGTGATGATGTCGTCGCCGAATGCCAGCGCGCTGGTTGGGCGGTCGCCGTACGATAGACCTTGATAAATCTCGTCGACGATGGCGAAGCCGCCGCGCGCGCGCACGCCGGCCAGCAGCGCCTCGGATTGCGCCGCCGTCATCGCGGTGCCGGTCGGGTTCGAGGGCGAGGCGACGATCACGCCGCGCGTGCGTTCGTTCCAGTGCTGGTCGAGGTGGTCCGCGGTGAGCTGGTAACGCGATGCCGGGCCGGATGGCACCAGCACCGGCTTGCCGCCGAAGGCCGTCACGAAATGGCGGTTGCAGGGGTAGCAGGGGTCGGGCATCAGGACTTCGTCGCCGTTGTCGACCAGCGCGGCGCAGGCCAGCAGCAGGCCGGCCGAGGCACCGGCGGTGATCACGATGCGGCGCGGGTCGACCTGCTGGCCCCAGTGGCTGGCGTACCAGCCGGCGATGGCTTCGCGCAGCGCCGGCAGGCCGAGCGACTCGGTGTACTGGGTGCTGCCGGCCTTGATGGCGGCCATGGCCGCCGCGGCGACCACGTCGGGGGCGGTGAAATCGGGTTCGCCGACGCTCATGCTGATGATGTCGCGGCCGGCGCGCGTCATCGCGGCGGCGGCCTTGACCATCTCCATCACGCGGAAGGGTTCGATGGCGTCGACGCGGCCGGCGACCTGCAGGGCGCGCGCGAGTTTGTTGGATTCGTTGGGAATGTGTGGCATACGCCATTCTAGCTGATGGCGCTTCCTCCGTCGTCCCCGCGCAGGCGGGGAGTCGATTCCGGCAATGCCGGGAACGACGGTTAAGCCGGCGCAGCCTGCCCGGATATCTGCCCGGGTTTCTGCTCACCGACCAGCATGGCACCCGCCGCCGCCGCAGGCAGCGGACGGCTGATGTAATACCCCTGGATCTCGTCGCAATCGTAGCGTTCCAGCTCGCGGATCTGCTCGATGTTTTCCACGCCCTCGGCCACCACCTTCAGGTTCAGGCTGTGCGCCAGCCGGATCACGGCCTTGGTGATCAGGGCGTCGTCGCTGTCGTGCGGCAGGTCGCGCACGAAGGTGCGGTCGATCTTCAGCGCATCCAGCGGGAAGCGCTTCAAGTAGGCCAGGCTCGAATAGCCGGTGCCGAAATCGTCCACCGACAGGCGCATGCCGAGTGCCTTGATGCGCGACAGGATCTCGACCGCCGCTTCCGGATTCGTCATCAGCATCGATTCGGTCAGCTCGAATTCGAGCAGCGTCGGCTCGACCCCGGCTTTCGACACGATGCGCTCGATGGCGCCCGGCAGGTCATCCTGCTGCAGCTGGCGCGCCGACAGGTTGATCGCCACCGGCGGCAGGGGCAGGCCTTCGGCTTGCCAGACATTCAGCTGGCGGCAGACTTCGCCGATCACCCATTCGCCCACCGGCAGGATCAGGCCGGTGTCTTCGAGGATCGACACGAATTCGAGCGGCGGCACCAGTCCACGCTGCGGGTGGTTCCAGCGCAGCAGCGCTTCGAAGCCGCTGACCGTGCCGCCGGCCAGGTCGAGCTTGGGCTGGTAATGCAGCAGGAATTCGTTGCGTTCGAGCGCCTGGCGCAGCTGGGTTTCGGTCTGCAGGCGCTGGGCCGCGTTCTCGTGCATCGCACGCGCAAAGAACTGGTAGGTATTGCGGCCGCCGTTCTTGGCGCCGTACATCGCCGTGTCGGCGCTCTTCAGCAGCAGCTCGGCGTTGTCGCCGTGCTCCGGATAGGTGGCGATGCCGACGCTGGCCGAGACGAACAGCTGCTGGCCCTGCAGGTAGAAAGGCTGGGCCAGCGCGGCGATGATGCTGGCGGCGAGCGCGGCGGAGATGGCGTCGTCGGCGACGTTCGGCAGCACCAGCGCGAATTCGTCGCCGCCCAGGCGCGCCACCAGGTCGCCGTCACGGGCGCAGGCCTGCAGGCGGCCGGCGGCCTGCACCAGCAATTGGTCGCCGACGCCGTGGCCCAGCATGTCGTTGACGTTCTTGAAGCGGTCGAGGTCGATGAACATCACCGCCGCGCGGTGGCCGTGGGCCGCGGCACGGGCCAGCGCTTCTTCCAGGCCGAGCGCCAGGTGGCGCCGGTTCGGCAAACTGGTGAGCGGATCGTACTGGGCCAGGTAGGTCAGGCGGTTGCGGGCGTCGCGCCGTTCCAGCGCCGTGGCCAGGATGTTGGCGATCCCGCGCAGGAAGTTGGCGTCGTCGGGGCCGAAATCGCGCAGGCCGTCGTCGTACACGCCGATCAGGCCGAACGGGCGGTCGGCGCAGCCGATGCCGGCGTCCAGCCCGCTCTCCAGACCGTGGTGCTCGGCCAGCGGCGCCAGCCACGGGTGCAGTGGCGAATGCAGCGCCTGGTTGGACGCCGGCTGCGGCAGCGCGCCGCCGGTCGCCAGGTGCTGGCCGCGCGCGCCGGCCAGACGCCCGGCGCCGGCGCGCAGCAGCATGCAGTCGTCCCCCAGCTCGAACAGTGCGGCGCCGGCCGTGCCGAGGCCGCGCGCGGCGGCATGCGCCGCTTCGGCGAACAGTTCGTCGAGGTCGTTGTCGGCCAGTGCCTTGCGCCCGAGTTCTGCGATCAGGGTCTGGCGCTTGGCGTTTTCCATGAGCGCGCGCTCGAATTCCTTGCGCTCGGTGATGTCGATGTCGATGCAGATGTAGCGCTCGATGCGGCCGTGGCCGTCGAACATCGGCACGATGGTGCGGCGCCACTGGCGCACGCCGTTGCGGCCGGCCAGCGCCACTTCGCCGTTCCACACCTCGGGCCCGGGTGTCCAGGCGTGGTCGGGATCGGCCGGCTGGCCGACCGCGCCCAGCGCCATCCCGAGCAGTTCGGCGCGCGCAAAACCGCTGTTGGCGACGAACAGGTCGTTGACTTCGGCAATGCGGCCTTCGGTGTCGACCTCGCACACGATCGCCGCCTGGTCCATCGCACTCTTGTGCTGCATGAGGGAGTTCATCAGCGAATCGATACGCTGGCCGAACTGGGCGCGCAGGCTGTCGGCGCTGCGGTTGACGGCCTGGATCGCTTCCTGGATTTCGCTGGGGGCGTCGGCCGAGAGGTCGGCGGCGGCGGTGATGCGGCCGGCGGCGACGTCGTGCTCGAAGGAGCGCAGGCGTCCGAGGTTGGCCAGCCAGCGCCGCAGCAGGGTGCGCATCAGGGCCAGGCTGAGCCCGAACACGACGGCGCTCAGGCCCGCGGTTTCCGCCACCAGGGTCCACATCTGGGCCGCCAGCTTGCGCTCGTCGAAGGACAGGCGCACCACGCCGTAATCCTTGCCGCCGACGGTGGCCACGCGGTTGACGTCGTACAGCTTGTCGGCGACCAGGCCGCGCATCCATTCCGGGGCTGCCTGCTCCGCCGCCGGCGGTGCTTCGAGGCGGATGCGGCCGCCGGCGACGTCGAGGAATTCGGCGCTCTTGAACGGCGATTGCACCAGCATCTTGTTGAGGGTGCGCTTGACGGTGTCGTAGTCGCCGATCACCGCGCTGTCCTCGATGGTCTGGGCCGCCACTTCGACCAGGGTCATGGCGCCGTCCTGGGTTTCCTCGATGTGCTGCATGAACTGGTAGCGGTAGAACAGCGCCAGGCCGCTGCCGAGGAACACCAGCATGGTCAGGCTGAACACGGCAAAGATGCGCCCCATCAGAGAACGGGGCAAAAAGCGTGGCAGCAAGTGCGTCATGGGGTCCGGTTCAGCGCAGGTTGGCCGGCGCGTCCGCGTAGAACGCGCGGTAGCTGGCGTAGTCGGCGTCGCCGGCGGCGACGAAGGAGATCGGGGCCGGCGCGTGCACCAGTTCGGACGACGCGGCCAGGATCTTGCGGCCTTCCGGGTCCTGGTGCATGGTCAGGAAGGCCCGGGCGACCGCGCGCTGGTCTTCGGCCGGCACCCGCGGCGAGGCCATCAGCGCCAGCTCGTTGAACGGGGCCGAACTCCACAGCACGCGGAAGGCATCGCCTTCGCGCGCGCTCCAGTTGGCGACCAGCTGGGAGTTGGCGCCGACCGCCTTGACCTTGCCCGCGAACAGCTGGGTGAAGGCGGCGTCGTGGTTGCCGGTGAAGACCGGCGTGACCGGGATGTGGCGGCGCAGCAGCTGGGCATAGGTGGTCTTGTAGGCGACCAGCGCTTCGGGGCCGGGAAAGGCGACGGCGCTGCCGGCCAGTTCGCGGATGTCGCGGATCGGCGAGTCGGCCGGCACCACCAGCTGGCCCGACACCGGCGGCGCGTTGCGGCGGCCGAACACGGTCCAGCCCATTTTCAGGCGGTCGGGACTGAACAGGTGGTTGGTGAAGGCGAAGTCGACTTCGCGCGCCAGGATATAGCTGGTGGTGTCGGCCGAGGTGCGTCCCAGTTTCAGGTTCAGGCGCACGCCGCTGCGGGCGGACACGTAGCGGATGATCGGGTTCCAGTAGCTGGCCGAGACTTGCAGGTTCCACTGGTTGACCGGCGAGAAATTGTAGGTGTGCTGGGCGGCGGCCTGGGGTGCGGCGGTGCAGGAGACCGGCGCGGCGGCGAACGTGCAGGCGATCCAGAGCAGGGCCTTGGCCCGGCTGGCAAATGTGAGGGTGGTCATGGTGTCGTAGCGTGGAGGCGGCGCAAATATAGCATATTTCTAAGTGGCAATAAATATCGCTGCTTGTCAACTCCGGATTTGTAAGATGGCTGTTGAAAATATGAAACAAGCATGACCGCGCCCATAATCGCGTGCGACAGTCGCACTCGTTCAAAAAAGGGGGCGAGATGGAAGGCGAAGGCGGCAGCGGCATGGCGGACATTGATGCGTCGCGGACGGCCTTGCATTTCCTGGCCGCGCCGGGCGAGCTCGGGCGCCTTATCCGCGACTTCGACTGGTCGGCCACCCCGCTCGGACCGCTGGCGTCCTGGCCGCAAAGCCTGCGCACCGCGATCAGCCTGATCCTCAATGCGCGCCATCCGATGTGGATCGGCTGGGGGCCGGAAGCCACCTTCCTGTATAACGATGCCTACATCGACGTGCTCGGCGCGGCCAAGCACCCGTGGGCGCTGGGCCGGCCGGCGGCCGAGGTCTGGAGCGAGATCTGGGACGTGTGCGGCCCGCTGGCCGACAAGGTGTTCATGCGTGCCGAATCGACCTTCGTCGATGCGGTCCAGCTGTTCATGCGCCGCGGCGACTTCCTCGAAGAGACCTGGTATTCGTTTTCCTACAGCCCGATCGTCGACGAGAGCGGCCGCGTGGGCGGGCTATTCTGCCCATCGGCGGATCTCAGCACCAGCACCCTGAACGCACGCCGCCTGGCGACGCTGTCGCGCCTGTCCGCCGATGCGCTGCGTCAGCAGACCGTGCTTGCAGCCGCCGCCACCGCGGTCGCCACACTGGCCGACAACCCGGCCGATCTGCCGTTCGCGCTCCTGTATCTGGCCGATCCCGCGCATGCGGCGGATGCGCCGGGCGGCGGATCGGCGGTGGCGCGGCTGGTGCAGGGGCGCCGGCCTGCCGGCGGGCGTGGCGCCGCTTGTCATCGCGCTCGGCGCCGCCGGCGATGCGTCAAGTGACGCCCGTTTCGGCGTCGCCCAGGCCATCGCGCTGGGCCAGCCGGTGCTGGCTGCGGTGGATGACATCGACGGCGTCCCTCCCGGCCTGGCCGGGCAGCCGGTTGGCCAGGCGCTGGCGCTGCCGCTTGCCGCTCAGGGACAGGGCCGTCCGCCCGGGGTACTGGTGCTGGGCGTGAGTCCGGTGCGCCGCCTCGACGCCGATTACCGCAGCTTCTTCGACATGGTCGCGGCCCAGGTGGCGGCGGCGCTGCAGAACGCCGGTGCCAACGAGGAGCAGCGCCGCCGCGCCGACATGCTGGCCGAGCTGGACCGCGCCAAGACCGATTTCTTCAGCAACGTCAGCCACGAATTCCGCACCCCGCTGACGCTGATGCTGGGCCCGATCGAAGACGGCATGCTGGACAGCGTGCAGCCGCTGCCGCCGTCCCAGCAGGGCATCTACGAATTGCTGGACGAGGTGCGCGCCAGCGGCAAGCCGTATGTCGGGCGTACGCTGCGCAGCGACATGGTGCGCGACGGCGTGCTGCAGGAGTGTTACGTCGACTTCGTCTACCAGCCGCTGCTCGATGCCGACGGCGCGGTCGAGGCGATCGCGGTGGTGGCCTTCGAGGTGACGGAGCTGGCGCGCGCGCGGCGCGATGCCGAGGTGGCGAATGTCGCCAAGGACGAGTTCCTGGCGATGCTGGGCCACGAGCTGCGCAACCCGCTGTCGCCGATCCTGATCGCGCTCGAGCTGATCCGGATGCGGCGCCTGCCCGGGGCCGAGCGCGAACTGGCGATCATCGAGCGCCAGGCCCAGCACCTGGTGCGCCTGGTCGACGACCTGCTCGACGTGGCGCGCATCGCGCGGCAAGTTCGAGCTGCGTCCGGAGCGGGTGGAACTGGCGCGCCTGGTGGCGCTGGCGGCCGAGGCCAGCGCGCCGCTGGTGGCCGAACGCTGCCACCGGCTCGACATCGACGTGCCGGCACACGGCCTGCCGCTGAACGGTGACCCGATCCGCCTGACCCAGGTGATCGCCAACCTGCTGACCAACGCCGCCAAGTACACCAACAACGGCGGCCATATCCGCCTGCAGGCGCGGGTCGAGGCCGGGGAGGCGGTCTTGCGCGTCGAGGACAACGGCATCGGCATCGCCGCCGACATGCTGCCGCGCCTGTTCGACCGCTTCGTGCAGGAAAAGCAGGCACTGGACCGCTCGCGCGGCGGGCTGGGGCTCGGCCTGGCGATCGTCAAGGACATCGTGGCCCTGCACGGCGGCAGCGTGCGCGTGGCCAGCGCCGGCGTCGGCAGCGGCAGCCTGTTCGAAGTGCGCCTGCCGATCATGAGCGAGGAGGGGGCCGCCCCTGCGTCCGGCGCCGCGCAGCACGCTGCGTCCGCACCATCGGTGGGCTGCAGCGTGCTGCTGGTGGACGACAATGCCGACGTGCTGGAATCCACCGGCACGCTGCTGCGCCTGGCAGGCCACACGGTTGCCACGCTGGCCGACCCGCAGGCGGCGCTGGCGCTGGCCGACCGCCTCGACGGCGACGGCGAGCCGGGGCCGCAGGTGGCGCTGCTCGACATCGGCCTGCCCGGCCTGAACGGCTATGCACTGGCGGCCGAACTGCGCCGCCGCGCCGCCTTCCTCGATACCGACTTCGTGGCGATCAGCGGCTACGGCCAGCGGGAAGACCGGGCCCGTTCGCAGGCGGCCGGCTTCGCGGCGCACGTGGTGAAGCCGCCGGCGCCGGGGGAACTGGCGGCTTTGCTGGAAAACCTGATGCAGCGGCGGGTGGCGTTCAGCGGCGGCGCTTGACCCACTCGTCGCGCGCCAATTCATGCACGGCCACTTCCTCGCCACCCCAGGTCTGCAGGCCCACATAGCGCATCCCCAGCTTGTCCATCACCCGCGCCGACCCGGCATTCCCCGGATGCCGGATCGCGCACAGCAGCGGCGCCTGCAAGCCGTCGAAGCCATGGCGCACCAGTTCGCGCGCCGCTTCCGACGCCAGCCCCATGCCCCAGCGGTCGCGCCGCAGGCGCCAGCCGATTTCGTGCGGGTTGGCGCGCTCGTGGCCGAGGTGCTGGATGCAGGCGGCGCCCACCAGTTCGGCGCTGGTCTTTTCGATCAGCGCCCACCAGCTGTAACCCTGGCTGGCCCAGCGCGCCTTGACGCGGCCGATCGAGGCCAGGGTCTCTGCCGGCGTCTCGGGGCGTCCCAGCAGCCAGCGCTGGACGGCGGGATCGCGGTTCATGGCGTGCAGGCCGTCGAAGTGGACATCGTCGAAGGGTTCGAAACGCAGGCGGTCGGTCGTCAGGATCGTCATGATGGCTCGGCAAATAAAAAAGGCGCGTCCATGGACGC
>Ga0265797_10003223_pt1 | contig 26372 bp, 24 predicted proteins | sample P2T30metagenome_FD_192433 | JGI IMG/M metagenome (GOLD analysis project Ga0265797, IMG submission 192433) | Plant litter microbial communities from East Loma Ridge, Irvine, California - P2 T30 | ecosystem: Environmental > Terrestrial > Plant litter > Unclassified | place: USA: California... | reverse complement strand
CTCGATGTGAAGAACACACACCAAATGCTTATCCTCAACCTCTCAGAGATCCCAATCAAATCACCAATATCAAGCAAAACTCCATCCACAACGCCAAATACCCATCTCCCCCATCCTCCCTCCCACACCAACCCCAACCCCACCACTCAAACCTCATACCCCCACCTCGCCCCCGGCTTCACAGACGTCTCGCTCCCCTTACCCTGCACCCCCTCCCCCATTCTCGCCCCCGGCCGTCCAGTCGCACAATTAAACAACGGCGCCCGATAATCAACCCTCTTCTTCTTCCCCTCACCCCTCCTCCTCCGCTCAGCCTCCTCCCTCTCCTCAACCTTGCGCTGCCTATCGTCCTCCCTCCTCCTAACATCCTCTCCATCCCTCCAAATCGCACTACCCACCACGCCCTGACGCCCAAGAGCCTCGTTCAAACCAGGTAAATCCCACTCGTTACGCACATACCCGCTCTCCGCATCGCCCATGATAACGACATCGCCGTTCGCGCTGGTACTGCACAGTCCGGATTCCTGCGGCATCAGGCCGACGGGTAGACCCGGTGTGGGCTTGGCGTAGGAGTACGGCTCGATGTTGAGGATCTGTGCGCGTGACTTTTGGATGCGCTTGTTGGGGTCGAAACGCTCTTCCCAGGCGAGGAGCGTGAGGTCGCGGAATATGTGGCGGAAGGCGCGCCAGGCGGTGTCGAAAGGGGAGCCCATGGGGACGATGAGGCGTTTGTAGGGAGTGGAGGGAAGCGGGGTGGGGGGTTTGGCGAGGGCGTGGAGGCAGGCGGCTTCTTGGGCGGCGGCTTCTTTGGCAGTTTGAGTAGGTTGGGCGGCGCGTATAGCTTCAGGCTGCTGGTTCGCAGTTGGCCGTGTCGGTGTCTTTTGCTCCGTTTCGTCGCTAGCTTGCTTGAGGAACGCGAGGAGCGGATTACGCAGATTTGAGATCGTAGAAGTGTCGGTCGGAGCTTCAGCAGGTCGGGCTTGGGGCGGCGAGTACTGGATGAACGTGCAGTACGTGTGGGGCGTGGTATGGCTCTCGAGGATACTGATCTGGTAGCGCGTAATATTATTGGAAGCGAAGTTGCTGCGCGCGAGCGTGATCTTATATTCGAAGCCCGTGACGTCGAGGTAGAAGTGGTAGAGATCTTTCAGAACAGGTTTCTTAGCTTGTGGAACTACAGTCGGAGTTGAGTCTGGGGAAGGGGTGGTAGCAGTTGTCGTTTGTGAAGAGCTTGGAGAGAGGAAGCCGGGAGGCGTAGGGAGCGAGTTGGGCGTGGTAGACTCGTCTTCGATCTCGATGGGAGCATCTTGAGTTGTACCCGATGTCTTCAAGACAGCTTGCCTTGCAGCTCGCTCCGCTTTTGCCTTGGTATCAGTAGCCTCCCTCTCTGCTCTCCTCCGCTTCAAGTTGTCCAGAGCGGACTCAAACGGGGTGTTGATGGTCGGAGCGAAAAAGTGGCTCTTAGACGGTTTGAGCTTGCGCAGTAGTGGAAGCTTCTTGGACGTACCTGAACCCGTGAGCTCTTTGATCTTCTTACACCCATCGAGGAACTTCTTACCGTCAGCCGCCGTTCCCAGCTTCTTGATCTGGCGCCGCCTCTTGTGGTCTGCCTTGATGTGCTCCCACGTGTACTTCTTCTCGGCCAGTCGGCGCTTGCCCTGCAGCGAGTCTTCGAGCCAGTCGTAGCTGACGATGAAGATGTTGAGCTCGGCAGCTTGCATGACGGGATCTGTGACTCGTTTCCAGGCGTCTTTGGCGGCGAGTAGGTGCGTGGTGACATTCGGGACGACGCGAGCGGTCCACTTGCCACCGTTGGCTTCGACCCACTTCTTGATAACGCTCGGCTCGTGTGTAAGTGTGCCCGTGATGGCAATGACCGTCTTGGAGAGGACACCCATGATGGGCTATAAGTAAAGAGGTTTGTAATTGCTGATTTAAGGTCGCGACAACTATCGAGATCTTATTGTTGAAGAGTAACCGTCCAGCTGACAAGTCGGGGCAGAAGCAGTCTTTATAGCTAGTGCCGGGAAGAAGCAGAACACGCGTGGACTACGGTGTATTACTTTACTGTGGCCAGTAGTAACAAAAGTAATATGCGCTGCGTTTGCGGACGTGGGAACGTGCGGGAGCCTAGCAGCAGTAAGAGAACGGCGGTGACCTCCGATTGCGGGAGCATCTGAGCAGTTGTGTCATGTCATGGAGAGCTTGAGACAATGGAAGGACTGGGTTGCGAGATAGAGTAGGACGATGATTACGGAGAGATTGCCAATAGCGTCGATTATGACCTGGAGAAAGAGTGTGAAATGACAGGTTCGTATGCCTTCGTATATTACATATTACCGAAGAAGCTTCGACACGCTTTGGCTTCAGATATTAGTTCTTGACCGCCTTGACAAACGCTCGTATCTTGTCCAAGCTCTGCTGTCCGTCTTCTTCCACACCACTGCTAACATCAACACCTACTACGCGGTCCCGGTGCCCTTCCAGGCTGGACAAAATGCTCGAAACATTTTCTGGGTTGAGTCCTCCTGCAAGTATGACCTTGATGCCTGCGTCCTTACCAAACACTGCTTTGACGTCTGAGAGGTCCAGCTGCTGGCCAGAGCCCCCCGATCCAGCATCGAGAAGAGGAAGTGCGTGATATCCCCGTGAGCCGATACCGTGGTGTTGAGGGTTGAACGCCTTCAAGACCGGGACGGGTATCAGCTTCGCCCACTCAAGAGGTTCCTGACCATGAAGCTGCACAAGATCCAAGTTCAGTAACCGCTGTTGCTCAAGTACGTACTCGAGTGACTGGTTGCGGAAGACGCCAACAAGGAGCGCTCGATCATCAACGGAAACAAGTCGCGATGCGCCGTGCTCGAAGAAGTCGGAAGCGGTCTTCGTATCACTTAGTAGCCCGGATTTGGAGACTCGCGGCTTCTTGACCCGATGGACTACTTCAGAAATAGCCAGAGCAGTTTCTGCAGTCACCGTACGCTTAGTACCTGGAGCTAATATCATGCCAATGAGATCTGCGCCAGCTTCAATCGCAGCTTGTGCGGCTTCAGCGCTGCGCGTTCCACAGATCTTCACCAACGTGCTTATTGAAGTCGGTGATGCCTTTGCTGTTGAGCCACCGAGGAGTTCCGCAATGAATTGTTCGGTGTTGGAAGCTCGCATGAGAGCTTCTCCCACTAGCACCGCACCAACACCACTTTGGATGTACGGCTCGACATCCTTGGGCCCAGCGATCCCGCTCAAGGCGCAAAGAATCGTCTCTTTTGGCACCATGCTGACCAGTCGGCTTGTCGTCTCCATGTCGACTTCGAAGCTGACGAGATTGCGGTTGTTGACACCGATGACTTTCGAACCAAGCTTGACTGCAATCTCCATCTCCTCGACATTCTGGACCTCAACCAAAGGTTCCATGCCAAGTGATAGCGAGTAGTCGTAGAGCTGCTTCAGCAGCGTCTCGTCCAGCATTTTGACAATCAGAAGAACGGTGTCGGCGCCTGCCAGTCTCGCCTCGAGAATCTGGTATCCGTCGAATATGAACTCTTTTCGCAACACCGCAGGCCGATTGGGCATTCCTTCGAGACTTTGTCGCACAGCTCTCAGGTCATCAATGCTGCCCTTGAACCACTCGGGCTCCGTCAACACCGAGATGGTGCTGGCGCCAGCTTTCGCATATGTCCGCGCCTGCGCTGGTGCACACGTTGACAGAGAAATTATGCCTTTCGACGGCGATGCCCTTTTAATCTCTGCCATGAGGGATAGGCGGTAGGGTGATTGTCTCAACCGGGTGGGAAAGTCAAGTTGAGGCGGTGCGAGGTTGAGGTCGTACGAGGCTTGTAAATCGGCGGGCCTTTGAGATGGAATTTTCTTCTGCTCAGCAACTGCTGCCTTTCGGTGGTCGTAGATTTTCTCCAGTATCGACGTCTGCTTGTCTTTCTTCTCCCCATTCGCAGCGCCATTAGTAGCGCCGATAGCTTTGGCATGGGCTTCTTTTGACAGCCTCTCGTTCTCTGCCCAAGTGCCGCCTTGCATACGTAGGAAGTTTCTCATCATGGTTCGTCCATCCTCAGTCAGGATGCTCTCAGGGTGGAATTGCACGCCTTCAATCACGTACTCCTTGTGACGCACGCCCATGATGACTTCCTTTATGTCTGCGTCTGGATTCGCTGGGATGGTTGAAGTCACTTCGAGGCAATCTGGGAGCGTCCCGTAGGTCCCAGCGAGCGAGTGGTATCTCGTAACAGGCACGTTCTGGGGCACGCCTTCGTAGACGCCCTTGCCATCGTGTTTCAGTGGAGACGTTTTGCCGTGCAGGATCTGGCCAGTCACGTCCACGGTACCACCAAGGCTGTAGAACATGCATTGCGCACCCATGCATACGCCCAGGATTGGTATCTTCCCGCTGAAGTGCTTCAGCGCATCGTTGCTTATACCAGCATCTCGCGCCGGGTGTCCTGGCCCTGGACTTATGACGAGTTGGGTGGGGTTCTTCGCGATCAGCTCGTCGACGGTGATCTCATCGTTGCGGTATACGGTGACGCTTGCGCCTTCGAAGACCAAGTACTGGTACACGTTCCAGGTGAAGGAATCGTAGTTGTCGATAAGGATGACGTTGGATGCAGTGGGTATGGGCGGTGACGGGTCGGGATGGCGGGGCGAATGGTCTATGAGGGCGAGGGAAGGCATCTTGGGGTGGGGTTCTTTGAGGTACGCTTCCGGCTCAGAATGTCGTGAAGAGTAGCAGATGAGCTTAGTCGACTCAAACTCCAATTGTATGCCGGATGTCCTCGACTATAGTGCGACGGCGATACTAGGAATCCGAGAGAGTGAAGGTTCCTTTATGTGAGTCAGGTTTAACTAAGACTAAGACTAAAGCGTGGGTGGATAGATGAAGGGCTCGGAGGTGACGGGGATTCGCCGCAACTAGCGCAAAGCCATCGCGCCTGTCTTTGATGTCTGTGGATACGCGACTTTCCAGAACAACCACGCCAAACAGCTGCAGCCCACACCAACGCGCCCTTTCACCCCCACCCCCTCCATGGCCGTTGGCTAGCTGCGACTCAACCAGCGCATCCGAGCGCAACCATGGCCGCGACCCAATCGCCCGAGCTGGATCTGGCCAAGTGCTTTGCTGGGGAGCAGCAGCTTGTGTATGTTTACCACCGCCCAACTCTGCTCTGAATGCGCATGGAATGCTAACAGTACCAGCACCTGGGACATCGCCTACCGCGCCCTCTGCGACCCGGAAACCGCCTCCAAGAGCGAGCCCCTGCGCGCATTCCTCACCGCACACGACAACACGCAGACCCTCAGCCGGCCGTGGAAGCCCTTTCCCGAGCCGTCGGCGCAGGAGAAGGCCAAATTCGAATCGAAGACGGCGCCCATCAGCGTGACGCCGACGCCGAACGGACACTACAGCATCGACGAGATCAAAGACGACAGCGTGTGGCTGTCCAAGGAGGCGCACATCTCCGAGTATGCCGCGCTGCTGCTCGTGGTGCAGGAGTGGCAGAGCAGGCCCACCGTGCAGCTGCTGAGCGGGCTGACCGAGGAAGAGGCGCTGAGCGTGCAGGAGGCCGCCGGCATCAAGAACCTGGGCGCATCCACCTTCAACCCAAACTCGTCCATCCTCTCCTCACCGCTCGCCGCAAAGGTCACCCACTTCGACACCCAAGAGCAGCGGCGACTGCGCATCCTCGACATCTACCACTCGGCGTGCGCTTCCATCCTCCGCATCAGCCAGCTCCTCCTGTCCTGGGGCTCCGTCTCCCAGTTACGGACCCAGACAATCTACGGCAGCGACTACCACACTGTGGGCGCCGGCTGGATCGAAGAGCTGGGCCAGGCATTGGCAAAGGCGCAGGCTGACAACTCTTCCGGTCAGTCAGGCGCCCCCGCTCTGGATGCGTGTCTACAGGCAGTGCAAAGAAGGTGCGAGCTGCTTCAAAACGGCTACACGTGGGACGTAGCCGAGTCGATCCTTGAGCAAGCGGCAGAGAGATGGCTGGTGGCTCAGACCATGGAGTTGCAGCACATCCTGCATCTGACTCTGGTGCACGCCGACGTGCTCGCAAAGGGCTTCGTGCCAGCCACGACCATGATGAACTGGCTGAACTTCTTTCTGCAGTGTGGTTTCTTCCAACACTTCCCCACGGTGAGTACAGGATATTCTCTTAGCGGTGCAAAAAAGCTAACAGGCAACCAGATGGCGCCTCGACAGGCGTCCTTTGTCTCTGTCATTCAGGTACTGACCTCACTGGTCGCCCTCTCACTCCTCAAGACCGATCAAGTCTCCCGGGACATAAGTTCTAGCGCATATAAGAATTGGCACCCGTCAACATATGTGCTGAACAGCGACATAGTGGCTAGTATTACTGTTCTCTTCGGAGAAGCGCAGCTGCTCGGTCCAAGCCCAGCCACCCCAGCGCTTTTTGCTTGGTCATTGATCGCCTGGCGACTCGTCAACCAAGGAAGCTTTGAAGAGGAGGCCCGCACGCGTCTCCTAGATACACCAAATGCCTCCCAGATGGCACTACCCGCACCCTCGGGGATCGAGCAAAGCGCGACCGCCCTGGCCGATTTAGAGACACACGAGTTGTTCGACAACACCAGACCTTATACTCGCCTCATTCAAGCGGCCAACCCTCACTTCGCCCCTCTCATTCAGAGTTTCATCGGCATAGCTTTAGACGCCTATGGAACGCACGTCGATCAGGTCTCAAGAGACCGCATACGGCTGCTCTTCCTCCAGGTTCTGCGTGCAGCAATGGATGCCAATCTGTCGGATTACAATTCGGACCTGGCGACGGCAGTGTGCGCTATTCTAGCCGGGGACAGAAGCTTCCGCGCATGGGTAGACGAGGATGTGTCCCGTCAGATCGACCCAATTGTTTCATATTTCCTGGAAGACGAGGAAATTCTGAGGCCGTACATTCTGGAAGAAGCTCGCATGCGATTCCCTTACGAACTAACGACGTTCCTCAAGTTCTCCAGCGCCTTGGTCAGAGGAGACAGTGCTATACAGAACGGGAACGCCACATTCGTCGACAGCCTTGTTGGCTCAACACAGATCATGCAGTCCCTGCCGCCAGACTTCAACGACTACGCACTGACGCGTGAAGAGGAGAACGCCAATCACGTTGAGCTCACTGCCCCACTACAGCTTTTCTCGATTGCATCCACACCAAGTTCTCACGGTCAATGTCGCCTCATGTCGTCTGCTGTGCCCACCTCGTACGACGGGCTTTTAGAACTGCCCGTTGGTACACAAGGTCGAATCGTCGACGATAGCGTCTTTCCTTACGTTGCACTGTGGCAATTCCCGTATTCCATGTTGACATATCTTGTACAACTTCTCTCTACTTACCCTGTGAGTAGCAGCAGAGTTGAGGTTATCACGCAGCAGCCGGCAGCCCGCGAGAATGTCTCTGAAATTGTTGGAGTCTTTGCCGATCTACTACACTCATCACTACAATGCTCGGACGGTGTCTGCTCGAGTGAGCTGTTGGAAGCATTGGGCATTAATGTGAATGGCGGGCAAGACACTGTCGGCATAGTCCTCGCCATCTTTGAAGAGGAAATGCCGCGGCTATGCAAGGAGCCGAACAATGAGTCCTCGCTGGAGCTACTGGTCAACTGCACTCACTTCCTCGAGGCTGTAGCGATCATTGCCCCACAGCGAGTATGGCCTTGGCTTGCCAGAAGTCGCTTGCTTGAAGGCGACACCTACGGCGGTGGATTGGCAGCTATCTTGCTTGGCACAGAAATGGTTCTTGGTCGATACGACTTCCTCCTGGGATGTATTCGCCTGTACAAGTCACTCGTGAAAGATGCTGTCGAGCGGTCCGTGGTACGCAAAGCGCCCAGCAGAGCTCTCAGTCGATTCAATGCCACAGCTCCTTTGGAGAGTGGCACGTCGGAGAAGATCATGAGCACGACCCTTTTTACGTTTGGTCGAACTCTTGCGAGCATATACGAGAGCTCCTTGAGCTGGAGATACACTCGTTCTGGGCATCGTCCAGAAATCAGCATTGCTATATGCGACGTATTTACGTTGATCATACAGCTTGCCTATGGCGTCGACGATGCGCCGATGTTGTCGTCGAAACTCACAAAGTCCATCGCTCCCGTCGCTGAGTACATTGCTCAGCTGTACCTGACCAAGTCCGAGAATTCCCTGCCTACGAGCCCGATCCTGGCGTCACTTGTCATCGGGCTTGGACCAGACGACGATACCTTGACTACGAGCACGGGAATATTGTGGCGGCGCCAAATTCGTGCAACCTTGAAGTTTGCCGACGTTCTCGTCAGGGCCGCCATATTGCTGAACAAGCCATGGACCCACTTGGAGCAACAACTCTTCAAAGCGACACCACTACTCGCACGGCTATACGGATCCAGCGATAAGTGGAAATCGCAGGTTGTTCTCCTCCTCGAAACGCTGGTAAGGGGTGCTGTCCGTGTCACTGATGCGGATGGTGCGGCATCGAACGGCAATGGCTCCGTGGACACTGTGAAAGGCGAGCGACAAGAACCACCGTCGCTACTTGGACACTTGGGTCCCAGAACCGCGAAGAGCTTTCTCAGCGTATTGTCACAATTGGACGAGCCGTTGCAGGTTATTGACATACAGACGAACGTTTGGAACTTGCTATCAGCGGTCGTGACCTGCAAGCAGCAATGGTTTTCACTATTCCTCCTTACAGGAACCACGCCCCGCGAGTCTATGAGGACCAAATCGGACTCAGCACCACTATCGAGGAACAAAGCATTGCTCAAACGCGCACTATCTACGCTTACCAACCTCTCTTTTCCGGAACGAAACGTTAGTCTTCCTTGGGAGATGTACATAGCAATGCTGCAATTCGTAGCCTCGGCTCAGAACAATTGGTCCTGGGCTATGGGCGATCTGCGAAATCAAAAAGACTTCGTCCAGAACCTTGTCGCATTCTTGAAGTGGATGGCAAAGCAGCCGAGGGCCATCAAGACGAACGCAGAGCTGCTGGACCGGTCCTATCAAAACAGGTTCGCCGCCTTGGTATGCGAAGTCGTCTCCATGTACTTGCACAGCTCGCGGCAAGTTGGTGATATTACCGTCCTCAAAGAAGTCGTTCCGTGTTTAGGATATCTCGAAGACAACGCGCTGGACTTGCCTGCGTACAACGAGTCGCTTCACCACAACCTGAAGCGAACTGTCGAGACTCGCTTCCCCGGAGTAACGGTGGCTAATCTCAAACGAACAACTCTTTACCCAGAGAGCTTCGGCCGTAACTTCTTCTTCGACATGGACTTGGCAAATCAGCTCCTCGGCTTCGATGGGGCGTGGTCAGGACCACAAGGAGGCACAGGCTACGCAGGCAACGCCGAGAAAGCGAACTACAATCTCGGGCTTGTCGAATCACAAGTGCAACTGCTCCAAAGCTGGAAACTGCTCACCCTCGAATTGAGCTATGTTGTTGGCAAGGATGATCGTGTTGCGAAGATTCTGACGAGCGTGGTCAAGAAGTGTATGAGGGCCAACGCGGAGTCAAATCTACCAGAAGCGCTGTTTGGTCAGCTCATGGTGTTGCGCGCTGACTTGGCATTCGCTTTATTGAAGAAGCTGGTGGAGGCAAAAGTGCAAACACCAGAAGCCCGACAACTCTTGACGCCCGTATGGCACGCCATCCGAAGCTCGACAGCAGATTTTGAGAATGTCTTCTCTACCAACGCGGTCCAGTACTACCGCTCACTCCTTCGCATCCTGTACCTTGCGCTCAACTTCCAGCTTCTCGACTCCTCAGCTCAGCCGGCCGATGTGTCGTTCCGCTCAAGTTTCCGCGGCGCCGTGCCGTCCAGCCACGGCGACTACTCTGAAGCCATTTCCGCTCAGCTGCTTGAAATTCTCGCCGACACCGTCGCCAAGGGCTTCCGCAGCCTCGCCAACCAGCTCCACGCCGACCCTTCATCCGTCTCGCCATCAGACTTTGCGCTCTTGACCGCACTGCTCCAACGAATCATCTCGATACCTGAGATGAACATGTGGCAGTCACAGGCCGCACTACTATTTGCAAACAACAACACCGTCCGCTACGCCACGTCTCTCTTTTCGTGGTCGGATCGCCTCACTCTCGGCAAAGATGACCCGATATACGGCGAACTAAGCGTGCTTTTTCTGCTCTCATTGTCCACCATCCCCGCGCTCGCGGAGACAATGGCCGTGGATGGCGTGCTATCCCAACTCAACACCGCGAACGTGATGAACTACTACCGCCGACCGAACGGTATGGGCCCGTCTGATGCTCCACTACGACTCTACTCGATATGGGTCAAGGGCATATTACCACTGTGTCTGAATCTGCTGTTGAGCGTTGGCCCGCCTGTCGCGGGCGAGATATCATCGTTCCTCAACCAGTACCCCACACAACTTGCCCGCGCCGGCCTCGCCCTTAACAGCTCGCCCTCGGCGCGTACAGCTACGAAGATCACACTGTCTATTGCGTCTGAGTGTCACTCCCTGTCGCTCATCTCCACCATCATTGAGAACGTGCGTAAGCAAGGACCGAAACTGGGCATTCAGGCCAATGACGTCGCGCCGCTTGACTGGGATAAGGAGAACGTTAAAGAAGATGTGGAGAGCTGGTTGAGTCGCAAGGGTGCGCTGATGGAGCGGGTCATTGCGATGGATGAGCGTGAAGTTGCGATGTTGGGACGAACCGGGGAGGATGGGCGGAGTGAGTTGGAAGCGAGGGTTGTAGGCGAGTTGGAGGACGCAGGGAGGTGTCTGGGGTTGACGATTGGTTGAGATGGTATGCGGGTGGCATGATCGGGGTTCTTCTGGGGTTTTGGAGATGTGTACGTTTGGCATGTAGTTTACTGTAGACTTTGATCTGGATTTCGAAAAGCGGTGGCGTTATGGTCATCATTACGTTCAGCTACTTGCATAATCAGTTCCACAATTTGTTTACCGCTCCGTCTCTAACATCTTGAAGAATGTCGCAAATTTTGTACTGTGTTGAAATGTACCCCTGAAATCGATATCATGTGAACGCGCGTGGACCTCCGGCGCAGCTCATTGGCCGTCGCGACAATTGTACCACGATGCGTACATCACTTTACTGTCTCCGCAACGCGCCCACCCAACCACCAAGTCGACATGCCATAGTTATAAATCACTCTTTGAACAAATACCCACTCACAATCGAAAACATGCGAACCTCGCGCATTTCGCGAGATACAAGTCGCATCCTGGCTGCGACTCAGACCCAGCGCACGTTACGTCAGACCCGCTCCGTCGCAAACCTCCCCACACGCACCTCCGGAACAACTCGACAGATCAAAGATGAGGAAGCAAATTCAGACTCGTCTCTGTCAGACAGCGATGCGCCCCCCGTCAAGAAACGCAAAAGAGGCCAAGATGCGCCCGTCATCATCAAGAACGAGACGACGGAGACATCGCTAACCACTCTATCCTCCGCCACGAAGCCCAAGAAAGCCCGCCGCACGCCCGCAAAGAAAAACACAAGTCCCGATGGCACCGTCACTATCCAGCCGCCGTCCAATTGGGAAGAAATCTACGCCCTGACCCGCGAGATGCGCAATGAGAATCTCGCGCCCGTCGACACCATGGGCTGCGAAAGCCTGGCAGAAGAGAGTCGTTCTCCGCGTGATCGGAGGTTTCAGACGCTTATTGCGCTGATGCTGAGTAGTCAGACGAAGGATACGGTTAATGCGGTTGCTATGAGGGGTATGCAGGAGAATATGCCTGGCGTACGTTGCTCCTAATACAATCCACCCATTCCACCCCACTATGTACTGATATTAATGTACTGCGCAGGGCCTCAATCTCGAATCTATCCTCGCAATCGACCCCACCACCCTAAACGCCTTCATCGCCAAAGTCGGCTTCCACAACCTAAAAACAAAATACATAAAAGCAACCGCCCTCCTCCTCCGCGATACCTTCAACTCCGACATCCCCGACACCATCGAGGGCCTCGTGAGCTTACCTGGCGTAGGGCCCAAGATGGCATACTTAACCATGAGCGCGGCGTGGGGCAAGGATCTGGGCATCGGCGTGGATGTACATGTCCATCGCATTACGAATCTGTGGGGCTGGCACAAGACGCAAACTCCGGAGCAAACGCGGAAGGCGCTGGAGGCGTGGTTGCCTAGGGAGAAATGGCATGATGTTAATAATTTGTTGGTGGGGTTTGGGCAGACGGTTTGTTTGCCGGTGGGGAGGAAGTGTGGAGCGTGTAAGTTGGGGGTGAGGGGGTTGTGTCCTTCGAGTGTGGTGGCGAGGGGGGCGAAGGGTAGGGTGAAGAAGGAGGCGGTGGTGGAGGTGGAAGTGGGTGGGGCTGAGGGTGTTGGTAAGGAAGAAGTTGTGCGGGAGGGAGTGCGGGATGTGAAAGTGGAGGACGTTGGTGATGTTGTTGGGGATATTGAAGATATTGGGAGGACGCCTGGCAGAAGGACGCCACGAAGAAAGACATGAATCTCGCGAGTTGGGCTGGTAGGTAGATGTTGTGGCTCACCGGCTTGGGCGATCAGTGCGTCCTGAAGGTTGTCACAATAGAACGAGGACAGCGTCAACCACACCAACCCTACGATTGCGCCCTACTAGTCTCTATCAGCTTACCGTCTTTGGGACGAAACGCGCCGAAAACCTTTCAAAATGATGCCCCTTTACCCAAAAGCTCTTCTTCGCAGAGCAGCAAACGCACGAGGCGGGACCGTGCAGAACGACGCGCATCAGCTTCACTGCCAATGGCAAGCGCGATGAGACATGCCAGACACCTTCCTTCTGGCTCACGCCAGATGTCGTCACCGCTCATTCACTCATGGCTCGGACTGTCACCTTGGGCATTCTCACACCGCTTGCCGCTCGCCGCTTGTCGTTTGATGGGTGCCTGACTCTCTTCGCAGTGAAACACCCTGCACGTGCTTGCACCATCGCGACTCAGTCTCCCTCTCAGCCAAATACCTCGCTCCATCTCTCCTGTCGTTGCTTTCCTTATCTCCTCGCTCACCCACAACTGCACCACTGTACAGCTACGTCGGTTCGCAGCACAGCGTCCATCTTTCAGACATTGGACCCTCTTTAAGCGCTCGCTACCTCCCGGTTCACTTCAACACATGGATACCACCACCATGAAGGTCGAACTCACTCAACACCTAGCGCCATGCTCCGCTACCATGAATAGCACAAACACCGCAGTGCCTACGGCCACCGTTGCCATCGACCAGGCGCATCGCAAGGCCAAGCGCACGAAGATCAAGGACGCTCGCTCACGTCTCCTTCTCATCATCGCGTGTCTGGCCTACATCGTCACCGTCTTCACCACTCTGAGCATGGGCCTACAAGACATCTCGCAATACCTCGAGCCCGGCCTCCAGCAGGCGCGCGTCGAGCTACGTACCCAGGGAAACACTCGTCATCGGGAGGAGAAGCTTTCCGCGCAGCTACAAGTTCTTCTTGATTCACGCCTAGGACACGGATTTCGATTCGGCGAGACGTACGAAGACTGCCTGGTTCGCGGACTACAAAAGGCCAACAAGAAGTTGGAAGGTCACGGCTTTGACTACCCCGACATCCGTAACCAGACCATGGAGTGGGTGACGGATGAATGCATTCGGCTGATGTACGTTCCGCAGCCCTTGCATCCGTCTCCCCAGCAGGTCATCTTGACGCGTTGGGCTAGCGCTAGCTTTCGTGCCCGTCGTGTCTACGACAAGACTGTCAAAGTGGTAGCCTCAGGCTTGAAGCATCTCGCCGCTGTACTGGGCATACGTCCTGCGAAGATTCCGGCGCGTGCTGCAGATCTCACACGCGAGCGCGACCCGCTACCCGTGCCTACTTTGATCCCCTTCCACTTCACTCTGGTCTGCAACGGCACGGCGCCTTGTCGCTTGGCCTATCCAAAGACTTCTGCTGGGGTTGACAAGGTCGCTGTCGCAAAAGCCGATCTTGTCAAGAACTATCATCGCGTCGAGATGTTCTCTCGATTCTGCGCCAAGGTCAACCTCTTGCAGACATTGATGATGTCTCTCGCCTTGCTCTTCACGTCAATGATGGTGCTGCCATCGGTCACATACTTGGTGGCTGGCATCTACCTCGCCAAAGGTATGCCCTACCCTCAGGCCAAGGAAGACAAGGCGCAACGCCCCATCAGCAAGAACGTCAAGCGCTTCACCGCCGAAGAGATCTATACGCTTGGATCTCTCCTCCTGCAAGTCATTACCATGATCTTCCACACCGTCGTGCAGTGTGAGTGCTTTCAGCCTGGTACATTCACCTTGGTGACTGGCATCGCCATGTACATGATGGGTCTCTCCATGGCGATCAACTTCTTCGTTCCCATCGCACAACAGGCCGAGCGCTTTACAGCGATGCGCGAGGCGTTCAAGGATCTTTACTTCATGATCGTCGCGGAGGTTAAGGAGCCAGCAGCAGCTGTGCCGCCGCAAGTCAATGAGGCTGTCGACACGCCCGGCGCGGCCGATGAGCCTGCGAATGAGCTGTCACAAGATGAAGTGTCGTCAGGTGAATCGGCAATGCTCATCGCAGATGGATCACGCATGTCCCAGCTGCCTCTATCTCTTCCACTTCCCCTCGCGTCGACAATCTCAGGCGATCTTCGCGATCAGCTAGACACCATGCGCCAGGAACGTATGTACGAGGCATCCGTGCAGACGGACAGCGACTCAGATTTCGACGGTGAGGAGTACGTGGACCTCTCGGACCGCATCACTACCACTGATACGGATGCAGACTCTGACGAAGCCGTTATCGTCAACGCTTAGGTGGGGATCTAAAAGATTTGGGATGTGATCATATTGGAACGATGTGTTAGGAGCATATTTTGAAGCAGATGGGAATGTATGGTACACGACCACGGTAAGGCCGTGAGAGAACATGGAACCGTAAGACGATCAACGCATATCAACCAGATAATGGTGCACATTGATAGATGTAGCTAGTAATCACGATTTATGACAGACTCATTTGACTTGACCTTGAAGTGCACTTCGCGATGTGACAACACGAAGACGAGGCTGACATCTCAGTATGGTACCTGACAGCACTAATTTTAAGCTTAAACGCAGTCCCTGCAAAGCGGCTCGTGCCGATCACCAACGTCACCATTTCCACTTGCGCAACCCCAGGCCACCTATACAACCAGCATCATGTCCACACCACCAACACAAAGCTCACAAGCCGCAAAAAAGCCCAACGAGAAACTCAAACCCACCAATTGCCATCTCCGACCCCACAATGCGCCGCGAAAAAATGTCCCACGTCGACATCCTCATCCTCGGCGCAGGCTGGACCTCGACCTTCCTAATCCCCCTCCTAAAATCCTCGTCCATCAGCTACGCCGCGACAACCACGACCGGCCACGACGGCACTATCCCTTTCAAATTCGACCCCTCTTCCGGGTCCGCCGAGCCGTACAAGAATCTCCCCTCCGCAACCACCGTGCTCATCACATTCCCCCTAACAGGATCGGGGCAGAGTAAGTCGCTCGTCGGCTTATATCGCAGCGTGCACGGCGCGGAAAATAAATGGATTCAACTGGGTAGCTCTGGAATATTCAACCAGTGTCCCGAGGGCTGGAGCGACGACGATGCGCCGTACGATAAAGAGGACAAGCGTGCCGTCGCGGAGGACGAGTTACTAGCACTCGGAGGCTGCGTGTTGAATTTATCGGGGCTATATGGAGGTACTCGCGTACCGCGTACATGGCTGCCCCGCTTAGCACAGAATAAAAGCGACGTCAAGAAGCGCGGCGCCGTGCACTTTATTCACGGCGAGGATGTAGCGAGAGTTATTGTCGCTGAGCACCAGGCTTTTGACGAGGGGAAGAGGTGGGTTATCGCGGATTTGAGGGTGTATGATTGGTGGGATTTGATTATGAGCTTTAGTAGTATGACTGAGGAGGGTGAGGAGGGGGATAGAGTGATGAGGCAGCAGTTTTCGAAGTGGGTGGGTGAACTCATGGTTGAGGAGGGGGTTAGGGGGCTTCCTAGGGATCAGCATCTGCTGGGGAGGAAATTGGATACGAGGGGTTTTTGGAGGAAGCATGGGATTTGGCCGAGGCATGAGAGGTTGGGGTGAGGAATTGAGGGGTGGATGGTAGTGCGCTTCTGGTCTGAAGGTTGCGTTCTTTCTCATCTTGTGGGTTTATTGCGGATCCGGTTTGGTTCCATGGTCTTGACCCAGAGTTGTGAATATGTCGAACTTTTGGTTTGCTAGCTTTCACTTTCATGGTCCTGTTTAATTGAGCTCCCCTGTTCTTCCCTCTTCCGGACAAATCTATCATAAAAACCACGGTTCAGACTTCAAAAATTCGACGTAATTCCTCCTCCGAACCGGCCCAGTAATACAGGCAGACATTTCGTATAAATTCTGCGCACTCTGTTGTCTCTATGCCCTTTTTTTTTCTCTCTTCAGCTTCCAAACATACAATAAGTACTCCCGTTCCGAAGCCAACTCTGCTCATACCACACTTCCAACACCACCTCTACACCCCAGCACACTATCAAACACAATGTCCCAAGAACCCACATGGAACAACGACCTCACGCGCCTCAAGAGCATCCTCCCATCTCCCCGGGAGCCGTACACTTCACGCAAAGCCATAAACCCCGAGACCGGAGACATCGAGCTTGTGGGGAAAGTGGTGGCTGAGCACGGGAGGGCGCAGCGGCGTAGAGCAGCGGGAATACTCCAAGGTATTTTCCACCCGTGTGCTGAATTCGCTTGGACCCAACATGGCTGACTGCGTGTTTAGGTCCTGCAGCTATGCCAGCGTACCAGCAGAATACGGCATCAATGATGAGGCAGCATGGATATCACCACAGTAAGTCGCCCATTGTTTTAATATCACGTGACAGCAGCACTGACTCTGCATCAGATGCCGCGCCGATGATGCCTGCTGGATATCCTCAAGGTCCTATGGCGCAGCAGTATCATGCAATGTCTTTCCCTCCTCAACATACTGCGATAATGCAGCCTGTATATCCTCAAGGTCCCTAGCATTATCCACGGTGGAATATGGGCGCAATGCCGATACAGGGGGCTGGATATCCTCGGGAGGTCGCGGGCACACAGGGTAACCCAATCGACATCGACGCACCGCCTCCTCCCACCATTCCAGTTCAGCACGAGCTGGATACCTCCGATACAGCTACCCTGTCCGCCAGCCCTCCTCCTGTTCAGCACGAGCTAAATGCCCTCGCCGACTCACTGACCGAGGTGAACTACCTTGAACTAGCAGCGTTTGCTGACGGGTCGAACGACGCGCCTGACTTTTGTGAGGCGCGGTGCGGAGGAACGAGGAGGTTCCATTAATGGAGCTGAGAGTGGGAGGCAGGGCGTAAGATGTGAAGGAAAGTTGGGTCGATCTTGAGCTTTCGTTTTGATTTTGATTTTGATGTTGATATGGGAAGCGAAAACGTCACGCACGAGTACTGAACGCGAACAATCACAGCAGCAATATGTTCATGTTTGTACAAGAAGAATCCAAATTCGTAAATGCTCATGTATACCATGCAAACCATGCTTCGCTATGCAACTCCATAATGCCAATGCTTCTCTCGTGATGATTAAAAAAGAATATGCTGGAAACAAAAACAACACAAAGCAACAATCCATCTCTTACAACCTACACCTCAATGTTCTCAAACGGGTCACGATCTGGCGGCAGACCCTTGTACATGACTTTACCCCGCGCATCCAATCGCGCATTCACACTCGTGATCCAGACTTTATTCGTAAACGCACTCGTCCGCCGGATCTCGTCATTAGCGACACCCAGCTCGTCATGCGGGATCCAGATAGCTGGCTGAATGGCGCGGGTGGCAGGGTGCTGGAAACTCCTCTTGATGAGCTTCTGGCGGGCCTCGGGCTCCAGGTCGACGAGCTCGTCGTCGATGTTGTCGAAGAGGTTGGAGGTGGGCATGGCTTGGTTCTCCATGTCGCGGATGGGCGCGGCGACGTCGTTGAGGCCGTGCTTGAGGGCGTTGGTGACGAGGTTGAGCGGATCCTTGCGATTCTTGTTCTTGGACACGTGTGAGGAGGATTGACGGCGCCCATCTGAATTCTTGCGGGATTCTTGTGCCCAGTTGGAGGCGCGGCGAGAGTGCTCCGAGGTGTTTGTCATGCCCTGTATGGACGGACGACTGCCGTCCAAATTCTTCATCTCGTAGGCGCCGGGTCCGTAGGCTGCGTCGCCGTATTTGCGGTCCTGCTCCTGAAGATGTGCGAGCTCGCGTTCCTCGGCGGCCGTCTTGGCATTGTCCTCTGCGATGAGTCGGTCGTGCTCAGCATGCTGTTGCTCCCATCGGCTGTCTTGGGCACGCTGGAATTCTTCGTCTCGTTCGACAGCCTCGTCCTCGAAGGTGATTGGCAGGTAGATGAACAGCGGCCCGAAAGCACTGTTCAGCACAAATTGATAGATGACCGTAAAGATGAGCGTGACTACCATAATGATTGCATGCGGGACGCATTGCTCATCCAGCTGTAGAAGGAACAATCCAATCAGGCACAATTCGAGAAAGTAGAGCCCTGTGAAGAGCTGATTAATTGCCTTGGGGAAGATGAGGCCGTTGGTTTCAGCCTTGGCGTAGCTGACATATATCATCTGGTAACGATATGTGAACCAAAACAAGCTGAACGTGATGATCATCATGATCAGGATCAGTGGAGATATGACTGAGTATATGATACCTGGCTTGCGTTAGTGAAAAAAGTAGGAAAGTGGACGCGAATCAATGTACGAACCGATAGCACCGAAATTGGTGTAAACAGGTATCATGGTACCCCAGTTGATACCGGGCCTAGCAAGTACCCTGGATACCTTCTCACGCGGAGTGGTGTCGAGGAATCCTAAGAAGACGATGACGATAACGGCGCCGATCTGCAACAGGGTCCCGGAACTGATGCTGAGAGCCTGCAATATCATGTAGGAAAAGAAGTAGTTGGCAGCCTTTGGCAGATTCTCTGCCAAGACCTGAGGGACGCTGGCTGGGTCGTTGGCGAGCTTGTTGATTGTTGTTGTGAGACCACTTGAGATCGACACAACTAGGAACAATTGTATGAAAACAAAGGCGAAGTAGAAGTTTTGGACTAGAAGTTCTCGCTCTCCGGATGTGGTTGTACCGGTGAGCCCAGCTAAGAAGCGTAGGGTGATGGGCAAAACGATAAAGAGGAGCGCCAGTAAGAGTGGAGGCAAGACACCTTCGATGAACCTTACCACCCAGCCGGGGAGGGTGTCGATGAAACTCAGGAAAGGCAGTTGCTCAGTCAACGTACTGATTTGGGACAATGAACCGGTGAATGCAACTGGAGTACCCCAAAGTATGATGAGGCCGATGATGGCAACAATGACACCAGTGAATCGCAAATATCTCTCCCACCACTTCATACTGAGATTGTCCCACTCGACGTAGTTGGGATTCACCTCGACAGTTCGCGGTGCCATTTGCCTCGGGATATGATGACTGACCGACTGGCAAGCCATGTGTGCAGCAACCTGGTGGTTGAACTGAATAAATGCCGAGTTCATCAATGGGAAGCGTTCATCGTGCGCTTGGTCGTCAGCGATCTCTGCGTTCAAGCGGGCCAGCTCTTTGCGACAATGGTAGATCGTGTCTACTTTCTTGCCAATGAGTGGGAGCGAGGGCCACCAAGATTTGTTGAATAGAGGAAGGCGCATCGTGTCCCTGTCCTTCGGCTTCAGGTACTTCCTCCACAACGCGTTCTCGTCGTCTTCAGCATGCGCGTCGTTGTACAGGCCCGTGACATCGTACTTGATCTTCTCCTTCTCGGAATCATTGAGCTCCATGACGGGTATGTCGCCCGCCTTGTGGTAAGGCTGGGGACTAGCAAAGTCACCCCGACCAAGATACGCGCCCAACAGCTTTTTGAAGGGATGGAAACTAGCAGTTTTTGTGGCCTTCTCCTTTTGCTTTGGATCGTCTTGGGCCTCCTTGTGCGCCTGGGATGGTGAATCTGGATCGGAAGTTGTGCCATTGGATCCGAACTTCTCTTTGTCTGGCTCTGCCAGGCGGGTATGGGTGTCGCTGCTAGTGGCTCTTCCATCAAAGTTGGCAGATGTAGGCGAAGATCCTGGCACTTCAGGACTGCCATCCACGGTGTGTGCTGCAGGAGCTTGCCTGTTACTCCGGACAAATGCACCTTTAACTCCCCCAAACACCTTCCTGTTGAACCTATCCACACCCTGTCCCACGTCACGGAACCCCTCGCCGACTGCATGTATGCCCTGTCCTACGAAAGGTAACGGATTCCTACCCATTTTGCGATTTGGCGAGTTTGATCGTGAGGATGACGAAGATGAAGATGCCGGCTCGTCAAGCACTTCCTGCAGCCGCTGCTCGATCTCGTGGGGATTACCCGCGTCTGTGCCTGCTTCGTGGGTCTCGGAGGCGATGCGCTCATCATGCATGGCCTCGTCGTGCTTCTTCTCTTTCTTGCTCTTCTTTTTGTGGCCCTCCTTCTTCAATCGCTTTGCCTCCAGCTCCATGTGTTTCTTGTTGCAGTTGATGATGAGATTGGTTTCAGCTGATTCCAGCGACCTCGCGATCTTGGTCCTTTTGGCTACTTTTTCTTGTAGCTCATCATAGTTGCGGTTGATCCAAATGTCCTTGATGCCTCCGGGGAAGACATCGTAGAGAGCGTCAAGTGCGGGGACGTTGAGCCACTTGCGAGGAATGCTCTGGACAAGAATCGTGGTGGCAGAGGCGCGCATGCGATGTTCTGGCATGGTGAGGATAGTCTGCCTGAGTCGCACAAAGTTGCGCAGGGCAGCGTAGAAGTTGAAACAGACCCATAGGACGACAAGGACCGCGAGAATCAGATGCGCCCACAAACGATGGTTCTTCTCAGGGATCGCCACGTTGGGCCATGCCAGCGAGTCTAGGCCAGAGACTTCGTCTGCTTGTATACCGGTTCGATTTATGGGTAGGAGGATGGGTAGGACGACGAGTGCCATGGGCACAAAGATTCGGAGTAGCAGCTGTAGGTATTGGAGGAAGAGGTAGCCATCAACGCCGGCAATGCGCACAATCTCGCGGTCGCTGATGGTGAAGACATTCTTGAACGACTCGAAGGCGGTGACAGGCGGCGATATGCGTCTGGCTTTGGGTACGAAGGCGGTTTTGTAATAGCTGGGAAATGTCAGTATATATTCAGCAGTGCGGAACGGGTCGCGTACTATATTTTATGGAACAAGCCCTCCCGCGCAGTGCTCTTCTCCGTCTTCGCCTTGTTCTTGTGCAGCTTCCAGTTGCCACTCAATATCATGAAAAGGAGGACCTGCGCGCCGAATATAACGGCGCCCGTGGAGAGCGAAGCGGCAAACTTGCCTATGCTCTGGTTCTCGCTTTTCTGGGCAGCCCCCGGCTGTGCTTTGTCTGCCATGCTGTGCTCAATATGCGGTAGTCACAGTGGTACGGGTCGGTGTATCGCGTGATCGTGGGTAGACTCTAGATGGTGGCCATCGAGAAGAGCTGCTGTTTGTACAGTCGCAGGGAGAAGGAGAGGTCGTAGGTGAGGTCGCGAAAAGTGGTGAATCAGAGGCAGAAGGGAAGAGCGTTATTATTATTGTAACCACGGCGATATTGAATGGCCGACGGTTTGCAAGAACGTGTTTCAATTCAGGGCGCGTGCTGCTTGCCAAGAAGCGCCAGGTGCGTCATCAAGATCTTGACAGCCAACCGATGCACAATGCGAGGCGAATAGCGAAGCGCGGATGTCTTTGCGCTGTACAATTGCTTTGTCGGTACGACCCAACAATGTCCTTAGCCCAACGGCTTCCGCATGTACAATGTGTTTCAGACTTCAGCGACTTTCCGTTGCGATTGCTCTTCCAAAGTGCAGTTCTCTGTTCTCCTTATGGTGGAGACGCTGGAGCCTTTGGGTCGCGATCGAAGCAAGGGCCCCTGAGTCGTATCGCCAGTGATATCATTGTGCGCTGCCAGGAAATTGGTGCGCCGTCCTTCCGTATCGGTATGGTCTGTGGCGCAGACTTCTTGATTTTGCAGACAAGTGGCCAAGATCTCTGAAGTCAACTGAGACATCCATGAACACAGGAGACACAGCGCACCGAAGCTTCAAGATGCTTACTTGCCAACCTTCAACAAGACAGTCGTGCATCTCAGGGTCTCACATTAAGCACCACCGCTAGGAAGGCGGGACAGGCATCCCAGATCAGATCGCGGAACAAACGGCGCGTGCTGACGTGGGTCCCGTAACCAGACCTTTTCCATACTTCCACAATATGTGGTAACTATGAGATGCGCAAAGGTATGATTTTGACATTTGAGTAAGTGACAAATGTATTGGCCCTCACGAAGAAGGCATGATTTTACCTTCACCATCGCCAGATGCACCAAAATTACCACGAGCCGGGGAACGACAAGATATACTATCAGAATTCTTATGATTTTGAGTCTCATGTTTACCGCCACGTGAGCTGCACGAAGAACACCTACTGGTCGTTTCTCCCGGTGTATCGTACTGTGCAACGTTGCTGCAATCCATGGCTGACGTGCCAACTGCCCATTTAGGGAGTTTAAAATAAGTGGATCCTTTTGCTGGCGTGAATGCAGGTCACGGCCAGGGTCCCGATTTCACGCGCCGCGCTAGTCCCCGCACAACAGTCGACGCGAAGCCTTTCGATCCACCTTCGACGCCAGGTAATGCCCCATTGACACAGGATATACAACATGTCGAAGCAAAGGCAAAATACTGTCGTCGAGCAAAAGCAGATATTCCTGCAATCGCGCAAGCAGCTCTTGTCGCATGGCATTCATCCTTCCGAACGGCTCCGGAAAATTGCGCAGGATGGAGGCATCGAGCTCAGCGTGCTGAAGGGAGTATTGGACAAGGGTACACGCTATATTCTCGAGGCGAGATATTTAAACTGACGTGTTTCTAGTCAATCGCGACCTAAAACAACACTCACGCAAAGTGTACAGCCGCCAAATGATCGAGCACGTCGTCGAGCAGATCGATCAGCTGTATTGGGAATCTGGCTCACGCGAAGTCGACGACGAGCACGATACGCCAACCGAAGCATCAGACGATTCCCACGTCATCTACCAAAACGTCGACCTCACTCAAGACGAGCACATTGCGAAGCTTCCTATGCTATGGGACACATCCTCCGACTCCACGCCTCGCACAGGTAACGTGAGTCAGGACGACTACCTGGCGTCTGTATCGCGCCTACAAGAGCTATCTGCGCAACGGCAGACGCTGCAGAACAAGCTCAACACATACAAAACGCTGCTGTCGTTGCTGGAACCATACCGCAAGCCGAAGGAGAACATACAGCCCAATCTGGTGTGGAAGGACTCGCCGCTTGCGCCGGAGTTGATGAAGACGCGCACATTGGCTATACGTGTGGCAGGCAGAGTAGGCGAGCGTTTGGGCCATATACAGGTGCCAGCCACGGCTGAAGACGACGAGGAGGAGGATGAAGATGTGGATATGGATGACCTGCAAGATGTAGGAAAGAGAAAAGTGGAAAGCGTGCTTGCCAGTTGGTGAGTTGCCACAGTGGTAGGCAAGTGCGCTAGGTCGTCTTCCTACCTGCCACTGGAACAACTTCCACATCGTTTGGCCGCAATGTCGAAACACTCTTACAATATCGTTCTTCCAGACTTCATCCACTCATTCGAGTCGCCATCGCTATCGCCAACATCCACGCCCGTTGTACATCATTACTATCGCTATGGATTTCGCAGGAGACTCGTCATCAGAGCGCCATGTGGTCATTGGCACAACAAAGGTCCCCAACCACCCTTTTCTAAGCTCCAGCTCCAGCTCCGGCACCGGCTTCAGCTCCAGCTCCGGCTCAGTGGTGAACCCACAGCCTGATGCCCCTTCTCCTGTGCGTGCAAGTCGCGCATCAGGTGAGAGCATCGACCCTGTCACACGAGATGTCAATCCGCATTCCACCCCTACCCCAATTGCGTCGCCTGATGCCATTGGACCGACAAATTCTCGCTATCCTTTCACGCCAAGTCTTATCCCAGAAGAGGAGCGGGAGAGACTACCGATCACGAAGACGAGACGCGAAGTCTTCCAAGAACAGCTCGATCGTCGTCCGAATATCCTCAGGAGGAAAAAGAAGAGTAGGGCGATGAGGGAGAATATGTCTTCGGCGGAGATGGCTGAGGAGGAGAATGAGAGACCATCAACCATGCAGCGAGGACGAGCATCAAGCAGAGATCAAAGCGGTAGTTCAGATCGCACCTCAGAGGGGGGCAGAACGACGGAGCTACCAACCGCAACGCGGCGATTCGAAAGCCTTGATGATCGCATGCGTAAAGCCGATCGACCATCCAAGAAGGTGAAGGAGAAGAAGACCGGGCCATGGTATCGGCGTCTATAGGACAAGATGCGTAATCTAGGTCGATCATCAAGTCCTCCAAATCCCGAACCGCTCATTGGAGGGTTCATTGGACCGAGTATGAGAGGTGGAGGAGGCAAGTCGAAAACCAATGCTTTGGGAATATAAAGGCTAACAATTCGCAGTCGTACCATCGTCCACTTCACAGTCACGTCCAAGCACTCGCTCGAGCAGTCCCATCCCGTCTGATGTATCAACAAGCACGGACGACGAGTCTGATTCCAGCGCACCTCAATCAACGTCCCAGTCCCCACCAAGCACCCGCCCACCCAGTTCCGCTTCGTCTGCCACATCAGAGAGTACAGTCGACGAAGACAAAGGCGAGGAACCCGAGGTCAAGAAGGGAAATCAGCCCTCCACGACGCCGACCGACAGATCTTTTTTTGATATGCGTGCTGAACTGCGAGGAACATACCGTATCAACCGGCATGTCGTAGCAGCTGCGAAGACGTTGTCTCTCGAGCGCTCGCAAGAGTTGATCGCGGAACTAGAGCGACAGAACTCTTCCTTGCGGACATCTATTCCCAAGGTGCTTCGGCATGTAAATGGTGAGGATAGCGACATCGAGGAGGCAGTGATGGATCATCGGTATGCAGACAAATAGATAGGCAGTCGAACCTCAGAGACAGGGATTTGGACGTTGGTAGTAGTGCCAGGTGCTCTATCTTTGTAGCTGTGCAATCTGCATGTCGCCAAGAACACTTGCCAACCGATCGTGAAAGCAAGTTAAGACCTCCGCGACGTCAATGTGCATCAAGCTCCGCCAGTGACCAATTATGTGATTCGCACAATTGCCGTGAGGACCCTTGCAATATCCATCCCGGCCCTCCGTATCGCTCTAAAGTAACTCGAGGTCCACTCCCACTTCCGCGGCGGCCTACCTGCCTGCAGCACTCGAGCCGAGCCGCCAGCCAACAACTCACCTCACGCCCCAGACCGCGCCGCGCGCGCCCCCACCACCACCATGAACAACTACTCCTTCCTCTCCTCGGACGCGAACCCAAACATGCAGCAAAACATGCAGCCCCGCGCCCCTCCCTCGCCGTCGCCCTTGCAGCCCGGCGGCGCGCAGCAAAACGGCATCCCCATGGTCAACGGCCTACCGAGCGGCGGCCAACAAACGGACATGAACCATCTGTGGGCGGTGGTGCAGCAGCTGAGCCAGGTCCTGGAAGACAACAAGGCGCAGACGGCGGGCATTGTGAATGGGGTTAATGCTGTGAGGGCAAGGGCGGCGGAGGAGGGCGGGCCGGTGAATGGGAATGGGGGGTTTAGACAGGTTAATGGGGAGCTGGATGGTATGTTATGGCATTTTACAGAGAGATGTTCACATTGTGGTGTGAGAGCTGATATGGTGGTGTAGCTGCGACACGACATGCTGAGATCAATCACCTCCAGTCCCAACTCAGCACTACGCAAGCGCACCTTTCGACGCTTAGCTCTTCGAACACGGCGCTGCAATCCCTTCTTACGGATTACGAGAATGCGCTTACATTGCTGCTCGATAAGCTGCGGCCGTATGCGTACAGCCAGACATCACAAATACTCGCCTTGCACAAGCACTATCAGCGACTCTTGGAGGAGGAGAGGGGTGTGAGCATGCAGCTACGGCTCGAGCATGCGGAGTGGCAGGCTGGTCTGGGAAGGGTTGCGGAGTATGCAAGGACGGCGCTGAAGAGTCAAGGCGAGAGCGAGGAGGGGCTGCGTAGGGAGATCAGGGGATTGAAGGAAGAGAACAGGGTACTGAGAGGGCTGTGTGGCTGGGACGTTGCCGAGGAAGACGAGAGGGACGCATAAAGAAGAATATCCACCTTCTAAGCCGGAATAATAATGCATAGCGACGGCGTCTTTTTGGGTCATACAACATCACAATCAAAGCACAAGATGCGCGATGACAATAATACCAATTTCCAAACAACCACCGTACCTACTCATCCTACTATATCTTATCCA
>Ga0265797_10003222_pt1 | contig 26374 bp, 28 predicted proteins | sample P2T30metagenome_FD_192433 | JGI IMG/M metagenome (GOLD analysis project Ga0265797, IMG submission 192433) | Plant litter microbial communities from East Loma Ridge, Irvine, California - P2 T30 | ecosystem: Environmental > Terrestrial > Plant litter > Unclassified | place: USA: California... | reverse complement strand
CATTGGCAACACCATCATATCCAACGATAGTGCTACCTCGGATGCTCACTCCACACCGGCCGTGCAGACGGAGAAGGAGACAGCTTTACCGATACCTACGTTGAGCGTGGAAGAGGAGAAGCAGATTGAAGAGGAAGCCGAAGCTCAACTTCACGACGAGGTCAGGAAATCGCTCGACGTGCAAGATGCAACCGAGGCGTCTCTTAAACAACAGCGCCAGCGATCGATATCAAATCCCCATCCACCACAAGCCGTACAGGTGAAGAAGAAGGAGGAGAGGCTCAGCCTGATGATTCCTGGCTCCATGCCTGGAGGCTTCGACTAAAGCTTGATTAATACCGCATATTTCTTTTTTTTTCATTTGCATTATCGAGGGCTTGTCCCTGGAATGAAGACCAAACGATAGCGATTTGGGACTTGTTTTTCAAGTGGAGATGATTTCATCATCTTTCCACTATTGTTTTTCCTTGCTGTAGTTTTTCCATCAACCTGCTTTATTCTGTAGAAAGCAGGAACATCGTTAGAGCGGGCTTGTCACACACACAAAACGGGCGCACTTTGCTTGCTATACTGTTTTACTCTTTTTTTGGTCATACACAGAGACACACACACACACACATATATATATATATATACTGCATACCTTGGATGTTCTTTGCATCATTAGAACCATCCGTGGAGGGACGCGCCAAGGAGGCGAGAGGGAGGGTGTGAAAGGAAACAAGGGAAATATTCGTACCAGGGAGGCTGGTACTCATTGGCCGCTGGGAAGGAAGGAGAATGTATAAATTTGGTTGGGTTTGGTTTGGTTGGAAGGGTTTTTATCTTAATGTACTATACTTTATCGTTGGTGGGCATGAAGAGAGATGGAGAGTAGTAGAAGTAGTAGTTTGAATCGAATCAACCCAGAATTCTCGACAAGGGACAAAGATGAGCAAGTAGTAAATTCTTGATATGTGTTTTCTTCTATTTCCGTCATCATCATCATCATCATCATCATCATCATCATCATCATCATCATCGCTGTCTCTCATCCTGCTCTCCAGCGGCAGACACCCCCTCCTTGACCACAATCTCACCCTCGGCTCTGCCACCACCCTTTTTGGGCAAAAGTAATGGAACCTCGTCCTCAATCTCATGCTGCACCATGATCGTCTTACCCTTGACAAGCTGCATGAGCATGTAGTTCATGGTACATCTGATGCCGAGCTCCTCGCCTCTCTTGACAATCCATCCATTAATGTACTCGACTTCTGTCTGCAGGCCCTGTCGCGCATCAGCCAGCATGCTGCTTACATTGTCGCGCGTGCGGTGTGCAACGGCCACGACGCCGGTTTCCAGCCGACCCGGGTCGAATCGCTGGGCGACATTGGGAATGTATTGCAGTTCTGGGAGCGAGCGGATGACGAGGCTGATTTCCGAGAGGAGGAGCCGCATGGTGCGGGAGAGGGCGTAGTTGTTTAGCACGGCGCCGTTGCGGGCGTCGAGAAGCACGGTCAGAGGGTTGATGATGCAGTTTATGGCGAGCTTGTCGAGTTGCATTTGGAGCAGGTCTGGGGGCGAGAAAGAGGCGCCGGCTAGGACTGGGGCGCGCAGCAGAGTGCGCAGGAGGTAGCGCTGGGTGGGTGTGAAGGGGAACTTTGCGCTTGAGGGAGGTGGGTATTCTGGATTGAGTGCTGTGGGGGGTTCAGGGTAGACTGGTCCGTCATGTTTTGCGGTGAATTTGACGTCTGGTATGTAGGGGGCCGAGGGGTCGCGCTCGCGCTCATGGGGGAGGATGCCGAGAGATATTGTGCCGTAACCCGCGTGGACAGTCGTGAAGCGCTGTGAGGGCGAAGTGTGCAGGCCGTGCGAGTTGATTCCCAACATGTAGTATGGCCTCGTCGCTGGGTCAGGGAAGATTTCTCGGTTCACCTCCTCGACAATGCCCATGCCATTTTGGAGGAAGAGAATGACAGAGTCTTTGTGCAGGCGGTGCTTTACTGCAGAGAGATTCTGAAGCACATATGGCGCTTTGGAGCATACAATCAGCGAGTTGATGGGCTCCCTCGACTCTCCGGAGAAGATGAGCGGTTCGTCCTGTCGTGTGCCTTTTTCGGTTTCTGCCTTGGGGGGATTCAAGCCTACTTCCTTACCATGGTATCGTATGCGTGGTATAGCTAGTTCGGCGGTATATCCGTTTCGGAATTCAGCATCGCCGTCAGTGATGAGCGTAAGCCTTTGCGGCGACTCGTTCCACTCGTTCAGCCTATCCCAATGCTTGAAGATTAGGGTCACAGGAGGAGGATTCACAATGCCACGGAGAGCATGTGCAATGAAGCAGCCCACATTTCCGATGCCTATTATATGAATCTTCCGGTCGAGGACGGGCTTCAGTCGGTAGAAGCCGACGGTATCAGGTGGTGTCTGTAGAGGGGCGGCCTCGTCAATTGCATCTTTGCTGACTTTTGTGAGCGGCTGGTGAGGGCGAGTATGTTAGGAAACATACTTTTTCCCACGCGTTTCTTCCGCGCCCGCGCTTTCTGCCTTTTGCCAGCTCGACATGAAGCCACGCGTTTGGTAGTAAGCCACCCGGCTCCCGCAATTGCTACCGCGGGCGCATCTCCTTGTGATGTGCGGTATCCGAGGCCGAAGCCGAGGGAGGAGCGGTGAAAGAGAGAGGAAAGACAGTTTGAATGACTTGCTCTCACACGTGCATGCTATTGATTCTTTCCAGAAAAAGGCAACACGACTTGAGCTTTTCAAGATGAGTGCATGACGCTGCGAGCTGCGAGGCTTGAGGTCGGAGCTAGCGCGGGCTTACGCTCGGCCCGCAACTTTTCTTTGGTTTGTACCAGACTGAGAGCACAACACTGACAAGACAAAACCCGACTGTCGCTAATTGTCGCTCACACTCCGAAACCACTGAAATTCTGATCGCGACGGCCGAATCGCAATCATGGATCCGCAAATAGACCTCCCCGAGCTTGTAGAGAACCTAGAAGTTGACATTGATGAGCTCACGGCGGCGCTCGAACCTCTGCTATCAAAGCCTCTCCATACCACCGCATCATCGCTTCCGCTGCTCGACAAGGCAAAACTTTACACTTTTTCCGCCTACGCGATCGAATCCATATTGTTTTCTGTCCTGAAAGCTTCCGGTGTGAATGCGACGGAACACGACATCTTCAAGGAGATTGCGCGCCTCAAGGGGTACAACAGTAAGATCCGAGAGGCCGAGGAGCGAGATAAGAACAAAGAGAACAGGGCACGCTTGGATGTAGCGGCCGCAGGACGGTTCATCAAGCATGGCCTGTCGGGTAATGACAAGTACGATCTGGAAAGGCGGGAGCGCATGGCCAAGGAAAAGGCCAGGGCACACCTGAAGGCCCAGAAGATGGTGAACAAGAAATTTGACGACGAGGGAAAGGAGGTGCAGAGCGAAGATGCGACCCCTAAGAAGAGGAGTGTAGAAGAAGTTGGTGGCCATAATGAGGATTCTGACCGAGTCCTGGAAGGACTCGAAGAAGCAGAGCCTGTAGCGAAGAAGGCGCGTATTGACGCGGCTGAGCCCATGGACATTGATTCCGAGGCCTCAAAGAAGCAGAAGAAGAAGGAAATGAAAGCCAAGAAGATGAAAACCAAGAAGGAGGCCAAGAAGGCAGAGAAACAGGCAAGACAAAGCGCGGACAGTACCGATGCAGATACCGACGATATACCCCAACCCTCTGTTGCAGCCGACGAACCAATACCAGAGGCCGAACTAGACGTCAATACGAGGCAGCCCAAAAAACGTGGCAGGCCCCCAAAGAAGAACAAGGCACAACAAGCTACAGATAACGATGCAGAAACAGAAGCAACACCTTCAAGAGCCGAAACAAGAGTGATGCGGAATCGCAACAAGCGGCTCTCAACCCAGAACACTCAGGAAGAGGAAGCTATAGTGCCGACACCAGACGATTATGCACCCAAGACACGAAGTGAGACTTTTAACGCGCTCCTTGATGGTTCGTTGAGCGAGAAGAGCAAGAGCAAAAGGGGCGGTAAGAAAGGAACTCGAGGAAAGGGGAAATGAACAGACGTCCAGGGTTGACGAGTGGCCATGTCCCACGGATGGTCCAGATGAAATTCATGGTGGAGGTGCCGGTATTGAGAGCATGAATGTGTCTATGGTCTAGTTATGCAGATGCCATAAATTCTCAAGCAATAGCACGTACACCTACGAGCATTATGGTCCTCTGACTTGTAGAGGGAATGTAATTGTATGAAAGCTACCAAGTACACACTAGTAGCTCAGGCAGATCTATTAATGATCCCGTTAGATATTCTTCTTCATGTACATTTCATAGTCTAGCCATACCTGAATATTCCAATGTGCCATGCCCGACAAACTCACTTCACAAAGCACATACATATCGCGCCAAAACACATGACATAAGATGACGGGAGACAGAAAAACAAAAACAAAACGCTTGTAGCGTACACACATTTGCTCCATACAACAAAGACATATCCGGCTACCACGGAATATCCACTCCAAATCGATCCACAAACTTTCCCGTCATTGTACTTCCATCATCATCCGTCCAGCTATCCAACTGGTCAATAATTTTCAAGCAATCCGCCACACTCTCCTCTGCGCTAACCGCACCCTCCTCCTTCCAATCCACAAGCCGCGTCTCCACTCTCCCCGGGTGCAGCATCAAAAACTGGACTTTGGGAACATCGAGGACGAAACTCTGTACGACCGCATTCAGGGCCGCTTTGCTGGCCCGATATGCATATCCGCCACCCATTGTATTTGCAGCAATAGAGCCCATGCGTGAGGAGAGGATGATGACTTTTGGCATGGGAAAAGTAGAAATAAGGCTTTTGCTGTAATCTTGAGGCTGCGATGTGGGAGTCTGCTGGAACGACAAGAGGAGGTTTGGCAGAAAGGATTTGATCAGGTTGAAGGTGCCCCATGTGTTTGTTTCAAATGTCCGCATCATGGTTTCGTGGTCCATGGCTTGCATGCTCTCGGCTGCTGCTACGTTTTGACTTGTTTCTCGCTCGAGTGCGACTGCAGAGGGCACTAGGCCACGCACACCGGCACAGTGTAGGACTAGCTTGATGGGAGTTGATGCGTACTGTACGGCTAGATTTTGGATCGCTGTGCCGGATGTGATGTCGACTTGGTGAAGATGCACGTTTGGGTACTGCACGTGTGGTGGTAGGGGCTGGGCGTCTAGGGCTACGATGGATGGATGCGAGGGGAGAGAGGCATAGTGCTCTAGGAAGGCGAGTCCAAGACCAGAGGATGCGCCTGTTATCAGGATACTGTGTTCTGGCATGCTTTTGGTAGAATGAATAATGTGTGGACACGATCGCAAAGGCCTTTTTTTCTTTCAGGATTGCGATGAGGTACTTTTCCGTCTTGCGATTCCGCGGACGACATATCACCCTGCATCTACATCTCTAACTAGAAATATGTTGACACGGAAGCTATACTAGAAGAGCATTTGCCGTTGAGCTTAGTGGGGTGAAGGAAGTTACGTCAGGGCTCCGAGGTACTGTTTATTAGCGGCCTGTGGGACCCCGCAGTACCCGTTGAGGCAAAGGCATATGTTACACTTTGCCATGAACTGTGTTGATATTGAAATATATCGGGAGTATACTACTCGACTGAAAATCTCAAGGAGTAAGAATAAAACACAAAAAAAGCAATTGATATAAATATCCACTTCGGCAAAGCTTCAGTTCAACAAGAAAGAATGTTTTACCAGCCGGGCAAGGAGGATCACGGACTACCATATGATCCATTCAAGGTATACATGCTCTTTCATTCCATTCCATTCAACCTTATATGCAAGAACGAAGTATACCTTGGAAATATAAACAGTTTCTGCAAACACATACATACACATAGTTAGCATGATATAGACAAACCACTGACATACCACAGGCATGCGTCCTCCCCCGGCCCATAGGCTGGATATCTACCCTCTCACCCTCCGGCACTGCAAACCTAGCCCCTTACTCCCAGTTCAACAACCTAACCTTCGACCCCCCATACATAATGTTCAGCGCAAATCAAACACCCACCCACTCTCAAAAAGACACGGTCCGCAATGTCGAAGCAACTGGAAAATTTGTCTGGAACCTGGCGACGTACGAGCTGCGCGACGCAGTGAATACGAGTGCAGTGCAGGAAGCGTATGGTGTTGATGAGTTTGAGAAAGCGGGCGTGGAGAAGGAAGACAGTAAATTGAGTACGGTGATGGTTAATGGGGGAAGAGAGGCTATGATTCCCATGGTAAAGCGCAGTCCGGTCAAGTTTGAATGTGAGCACTACACTACGCTCCGCCTTCCTGGAAACCCGCCAATGGGCTCTGCCGATGTGGTCATTGGTAGGGTTGTCGGCGTGCATATTGACGAGCGCGTATTGACAGACGGCAAGATCGATGTCAAGAAGACGGAGCCGATTGCGAGATGTGGGTATTACGAATACGCGGTTGTGAGGGACGTGTTTGAGATGAGGATTCCGGGCGAGGATAAAGCACTGATGGCGGGATTGGAGGGGAGCTCAAGCAAGAACCAGAGGATAGCCAGGGATGGAAAGATGGCTGTAGACGACACGCTTTCCAATGTATGAATATGGGCATAGTGTCTAACGTACTTGTGTATTGCACCTATATCATACATTGCCCTGAAAACAACGCCATAACTAACGAAATCCTCATTCGTAGCAGCTCCGCCTATGCATACAATCTGCCGTAATGACCACACTCAACCTTCGAGATCTGACACTGCCGAAAGACATAACATCCGCGTTTCTTCATGATGCTCAAATGCCATTCTAACAAAATGTGGCAAGGAATTCTTTGACCTCCGTGTTTTGTCCACCCAATCCGCCGCTAGGGAGCGAGAGGACCGTCAGACCACGTAAACTCCTCGCTCTGCTAACTGTTTGAGGTGATTAGTTGAAACCTCGATGCCAGGATTGCTTCAGAGGTTTACTTACGAGCGACATACGACTGTTGGGTCTCAAACGCATTGGCCAAGTCTACCTTCACTTTGTCAAGTGACATGCCCTAGTAGTCATGTTAGCATAAGTATAAATCTCTAGTCATAGAAATACTCGCCTGAGCACGATGAATTGTGACCCCCCATCCCGCCATGAGTGGGATTTGCGTTCTTGACAGCAAGCTAAATGGTGCGTTACTTCCACGTTCAGCAGCTGAGCAATCGGCATATATGGTCTTCGTTAGACCGTTGTCGAACCGCACAACCGGCCAAGGCCGGAAAAGATTCCTCTCGCTGAATCGCTTGATTTCTTCTTCACAGTAGCGTGCATGAGGGCCAGTCAGTGGGTGGTTCTTTGTGGGTAGCTTTTCGGGGTCATATGATTCCATGCCGACGATGATGCCTTGAGATCCATTGACAAGGCCAAGGGCTGGCGCAAGGTTGTGCAGTAGTACAACACGCATGTACATTTTGAACTCCAATTCTGCTTCATAGCGATGATCCGACTGTATTCCGTCATTAGCGAAGGCTTGGGAAATCCGAATGTCCACTTACGAGATTGTGTAACTGGCCAGCAGAGTCTTTCCGAGTAAACTTCTCCATAGATCTATCAGATCTATGGTGCTCTTTCCACAAGAAGAAGTCCTTGCATCTGTATTGTATCGCTGCACCCGGCAGCTCGCTGATCTTCTTCTTGTTGAGCTTGGAGACCAACCACTTGTGAGTGAATATCTGGATCGCGCCTTCAGTCTCGGATTCGTGGTTGAGTAAGATTTCTTTATGTTCGGGTCGGACTATACCCTCTGAAACAAGTTAGAGTTGTCTTCATTGTAACTATACTACGAATGATGACATGTTGTAATGCAGAGAGTGGCTTGTATGGAAATATTTAGAGCGTTTTTTTGGGGGGTCTTACCGAGACGAATCTGGTTGAGAATATGTCTGAATTGGGGATCGTCTTGCCGATGTATTCGCGTTAGGTTAATATTGACAAATTCGCATTCCTACTATCCTTAGTAATCTGTTTGTCCGAAATGGATCAAAGTGCGTATACCTTCCATGCTTCACTTCGAAAAGCCCACTTGTCAACATCGTAGAATAAGCGTCGACATTTACGATTTGGGCATTCGTATTCGGAGGGATTCTCATTCCGCATTGTGTCGGGTTCGGTCTCGCTCCCACAACTGAAGCAGTTCATGAACGGCTTTACGGGCGCCAATTGGCAAAACTGAATTCATTAGCGGGTACTGAGAAAAGCATTTTCATGTCAACGTACGTCTCCCGTGACGATAACTTGTACCCCGCCAAAGGCTTTGTCACTCCCCCTGGCGAACTTCATTACTTCATTGAGACGTCCGAAGAAGTTGTGCTCTACCATGCTGATCTCATCGATTACAAGGACGTCGGTGTTTTCGAACAACTCTTTTTGCTTGCCCTTCCTGACTTTCCCCTTCAATACATGGAGTGGTTCCTTTCCAGTGTCCATGTGCCAGCCAGCGTAGCTGTATGTTGTTCGACCTCCTACGGCAAGCGCAGCAAGATTTGTGGGAGCAGTCACAAAGACTGTCTTGTTTTGTTCCTCAAGTCTCCTCTTGAATACCCTTAGGATGGCAGACTTTCCGCAGCCAGCAGGACCGGTGTAGAATACGTTATGTCCTGCCATGATCAGGTTCACCACATGCTGCTGTTCCAGATCCAGTGTCACCTCGGACTCAGCAGCGATGTTGTTGTTGTTCATGTTTGGCTGAAGGTCATCTGGAGAAGGAATGGGCGATTGAGAAGGGGTTTGGGAGGGCAAGGATTCATGGCCGCTCTTGAGCATTGCTGGGTGATGTGAATAGTGGGCCTGGGCTTGTGTATACGATGACGAGGGCAAGGACTCGTGGCCGCCCTCGAGCATTGCTGGGTGATGTGAATAGTGGGCTCGGGCTTGCGTATACGATGATGAAGGTAAGGACGACGTGTGCTGTGCGTTACTAGTAGATCGCCTGGGCTGGGGTTTGGCTGACGGTGGTTTCTGGATGCTCGCCAGGTAGGCGCGTCCCCTCTCGCAGTTTAGTGCTTGATCGACTACGTCTCTCATTGACTCTAGATAACCCCACGCGTCGTCCAGGGTATGGAACTTGCGGTGCCTATTTCCCCTGTACCCTTTAAGCTGTGCCATCTGTATAAATTCATAGGGTCCCGTGTATATTCCCGGTACATGACCACCAGCTATCGCATAGTAAGGAGGTCCTCTAGAAGTGTCCACTTGGAGGCCCCACTGCTTGACTGGGAGCTGAGAACGAGGCAGACTCGTGTCCTGTTCTTGTTCCGGTTCTTCCGATTCTTCAGCTTCTTCAGATTCTTCCGGTTCTGGAGTTGATTCAATTTCGAACGGGTAATCCTGGGTACCCAATGCCGGTACGCGCGACCCGATAGAGAGTAAATACGCTGCTCTTAAGCGTTTTTCGTACGTATGCTCCTCTTCGATCTTCCTCTTAGCACCTCGCCAAGACATGGTAGCGATATCGGATATATCAGTAGGTTGAGTGTACAAGCAAGCCGTGGGGAGTAGGGTACGGTGGTGGTACAAAAGCTTGTGTAAGATGCAACTGTCACTACATGAACCTTGTCAGCTTCAGTAGTGCACCTTTCAATACCAAGTAAAAAGACAATATCAGTACGTGAAATCCACAAAACCATGCGCAGCTCTAAGCTCCTTGGATGCAAAGATGGATGGTTGATGCCTGGTTCAGTTGATTGTCATGACCACAAAATGATAATGCGACAGGTCGCGGTCGCGGTCGCGCGGGGACGCGACGACTGATCATCTGAAACACTGCTTACTGTGCCTACGTAATGGTGGCGCTAGCACACGTTGCTTAGTTTCAAATTGTGCATGTAGAGATATCTTCGCTTTTTTCGCCAACACAAAAAGAGGCTTGTTACGTATAAGCTGTCAATACCTACCAAGAAAAGTCCTTATCAGCTTCCAAGCAGTATACTCCTCCATTCATTGCTCTCGCCAGGCTGTTGCGAAGCAGTGCTAAGGTCATCAGCCCCAACATGCATCTTGTTCTTCTTCGTTATCGCGAGCTATAGCGGATTCGTGCACTGGATTTTTCAGCTTCAGCAAGTTGGTGAAAAAAAGGAGGGCACTGTGGTTGCCCTTACTGTATGCATGTCGGCGATGTAGACTCGCTCCATACAGTGAGTCCAGAATGGATGACTCTTGACCGCTACCCTAACGGGTCGTAGCATATCCGATCACCTGGGGCGAGCTCTGGCTTGATAGAGAGGATCGTTTGCCGGTAACAGATGAGAGCATACCGCCGTTGGCGTAAATGGCCATGTTGAACAAACTGGCAATGCCGCCGAGTCATGTAATGGTATGTTCCACGATGACTCAAAGCAATTACGACAAGTGTGCACCCAGACACAGTGTATTTCCCGTAGGAGCTTCAACCGAGAACTGCTGCGAGCCCTTCACGACCTGCAGCATCATCGCTCATCACCCACCGTGTTATCCACTTCGTCTTGGTGCACTTCTGCCATCGTGCCATAGTCGCCTTCTCTCCGTCTTACACCTGTCATCTTCCGTGCGACGTCCAGATCCTCCTCAATGCCTTGCACAAGCGCGTCCAAGGCTGCAAAGATGTCCCCTTGTTTATCTCTCGCCTCTTCCAGCTTATGCAGCCCAGCCTGACCCTTTCCTTTCCCTTTGTTCTTCTTTGGTATCTTGACACCTTCTATCCGTAACATGTATCCTTGATCCGGCGAATCCTCGTCGAACGACGGAGCTATCCGTACAGCTGTATCCGTTATTTGCCACTCCGAGGACAATGACTGGGCGTCCATGATTGTGCGTCCATCGGCCCCAACATCGATGATGAGGTAGTGTTCCTTGACGCCAGGTATAGGTGGCGGAAGTGGCGACTCAACCGGTGGATCTTGCTCGTCTCCTTGTTCGCTTCCCTCGGTTCTTTGCCTCTCTTCGCCGGGTTGCGCATCTTGCGGAAGGTAGCTCGTATCATCCAATCCCAATCCTCGCATCGAGGCTGCAGTCAAGATGGTTGGGTCATCGTCGGCGAAGACGTAGTGAACGTAAGGGTGGTAGTGCTCGCTCGATGTGACATCCTCGATTAGCGTAAAGAAAGGTCGAAAGTTTGGTGGCGGGAGCAGCGGTTGTTCTGAGCTGGGTTCCGGATATGGCATGTCATCGTCGTCGTGCACCTCTGCCTCTAGCGCGTCATCAGGCTGCCGCTGCTCGGGAAGCGCGTCATCGGGAGGGTTTTCAGCGCGTTGTACGGAATTCGAGCGTGGTGAGGGAGTAGAGCGAGGTATGGGAGAGTGTTCTAAAGTGTTAGGACTTGTAGACATGTTGGGGTATTGATGGAAGTGTGGAGTTAACGGAGCTCTGGGGGCTAGGGTGCACGAATCGATAAGGGAAGGGACGTGGTGGTCCATGCACACTACCCTTCCCAACGAACCAACAACCGTGGAATAAAAAACACTCGGGACAGCTGTGAACACATGGGTTCAGCTGGAAAGAGAACCTTGGGGTATCAACCGAGTCCTGGCGCCTATCAAAACAAACAAGTAGCCCAGACTCCTGCTTTCCAAGGCTGAAACAAAGCACCGCTGGCATGAGATCTTTCACCGTGCTTCTCGACAAAGAAGACGGATTGGCAGCACGCCTCTTGTCAAGAACCGATCATGTTCAATATTCATGGCGGGCTGGTACCCGGTCCTTGCGTCTGGCCCGGGGTTTCGGTGGCCGTGGGCGCGTCCTGACTCTTCGACTTGAATGCTACATCAACGTGTCAGCAGAACTCTATGAAAGTGCAGAATGTCTGAGGAGCTGCTTACGCTGACGGCACATGGGGCATTTTTCCTGGGAGCTGTCCTGCCTCAGCCAAGAGAAGATGCAGTGCTGGGTTCATGTTAGATATGCACGCAATCATCGATCAGACCGACACGCACCATGTGGAAGGAATGGTTGCATTCGCCTAGCACTGCCCCGAGTTAGTCCAAGTCACGCAATCCGCACCATGGCACCTACACAGCGGACACTCGTCGCCAGGAAACTTGCACTTGGAGCAAGTGCTATCGTATGGGTTGCGACAAATTCCGCAAACATCGTCGTCCGGCATGTCCCAATGCCAAGCCGCGACGGCGTTCCACTCCCGTATCGTAACTTTCATCGTGTGTCTTGTCAGTTGTCGAGGTGATAGTTGAGACTTGGGTTGGGCACAGACTGAAGCTTGGAAGCGGAAGCTGATCAACAGCGCCAAAACATGCCGAGGTGGCAGATTCCACGGCGGTGAGCGGCGGCGATTGTGACTTAATTCCGCCTGGGGTCTGAGCTCAAGCTTCACCTGCTCGCTGCCCACAAGGCTATGACGCATCTAGCAATGCAATGCTGCACTTGCTGCACCACCAATTTGCTACCACCTCGTCTAAGATATGAGCAACAGACGGGAACAGCATCCATTCTCCATTCTGAATCCCATCAAACAAGATGACCAGCAACGCCTGACCCTTTCTGGGTTTGCTCCAGTTCCCCGCACTTGCCTGAGGCTTACGTGCTTCCCCTCAAGTTTGCGCAATGAATCGAGATAGGCACGATAGGAAAACTTCACCTCGCCGTCTACTCCACATAGCTTCGCTCCTTCTTCTTTCTTCGCCGACTAACCCTTCACCAATACCATATCCTGGGCTCCACCTCAAGCGCCAGAATGTTCGTTTCAAGCTTCCGATGCTCTTTGCGCCCACTCTCTTCCCCCTCATCCATCCGTCTCCCAGTCTACATTTCTAGTAGGCGCACCATGTCTTCATACCCTACCCTCTCCTCTTATCTTGTCTCGCCATCCGAGCTTGATTCAGCTCTGAAGCACAACCCAACCAAGCTCTCTACAGAACCGCGCATCATTCCCCTCTGTGCGTCCTGGTTCTTACCCAATGACGGCCGAAATGGATACGACACCTTTGTTTCCCAGCGCATCCCGCATGCCCGCTTCTTCGATCTCGACGCCGTCAAGGATGTGCATTCACCGTATCCGCACATGCTCCCCTCGGCCTCCGACTTTGCAATTGCAATGAGGCATCTAGGCATACGACGCGAAGACATTGTAGTTGTATACGACACAAAAGAGCTAGGTATCTTCTCGGCGCCACGGGTTGGCTGGACACTACGAGTCTTTGGTCATCCCAAAGTACATGTACTGAACAACTTCCGCAAGTGGGTTGATGAGGGGTTCCCGACGGAGAGCGGAGAGCCAAAGGAGGCAGACGTAACCGAGTATGCAGTTCCCGAGCTTGACGAGGGAAAAGTGATCGCGTTTGAACAGGTCAAGGAGATTGCACAGGAATTGTGCAAGGAGGGGGCCGACGAGGTACAGATACTGGACGCGAGGAGCTTGGGCAGGTGGAAAGGCGTCGATCCAGAGCCCAGGGAAGGTGTGCCATTGTTTCCGAGCGAACAACAGTCAGGTCACTGGTACTAACCGGCATAGGTCTCTCTTCCGGGCATATCCCGTATTCTACCCCAGTCCCAATCACCGACCTTCTCGACCCCAAAGACAAAACTTTCCTCCCAGCTTCTGAGCTCCAGGCAGTCTTCAAGTCCAAGGGCATAGAGCCCTCGAAACCCATCATCAACAGCTGTGGCACCGGGGTCACGGCAGCTATTATTGACGCTGCACTCACAGAAGCTGGCTTTCCTACACAGCAGAGACGCTTGTACGACGGTAGCTGGACAGAATGGGCACAGAGAGTGAAGCCAGGCGAGAGGCTTATCATAAAAGCCGAATGAAGCTTCTGCAATGATATGGGCAAATTGCAATACCCCTTTCGTCGTCAACAAGGTTCGTGGCTTACACGTGAGTCTCACTCATGCTTCCGATCGGGACAGTAAAAGCAGTTTTGGTTGTTGCAGAGGCCAGGGTAGACAGCGAGACCAGACACGAATTGTAGTAATGTGATGCAAAGTGATGTCTTGCTTGACTATCTGCAAATACTCGCTAGCTACTCAAAACAAAAAGAGCTTCTGAATGCCCTTTTCTCACCCAAACATTACAACATGGGACTAGTAGACATAGCGAAAATTAGGGTTCTCCTTGTCCGTCAAGTCCTCGAATCCATGTGTAGTATCAATCTCCTTTCCAAACTCCCTGTCCTTCTTCTTGTTCCTCATGGTGAGGTTGAACCTCAAAAAGGCAATGACGAAGAGCAGAGTAGAGTAGCATCCAAGATGGATGGCGAGAGACTTGAGGTACCTCGGGTCGTTGTCAAAGAAGACTTTTGGGCCGATGGCATTGCCCGCGCACCAGGCGACAAAGTTCATGGTGATGCAGACTGACTTCTTCGTCTGCCCGCCCACGTTACGCGTCAGCATGGACATGCCTAGACCCTGAGCAGCCCAGAAAGTGAAGACGATCCAGTAGCTGATCAACAGACCGGCACGTGTAGAGTCGTTTCTGTTCTTGACCGTCATGATGACGATGGTGCCTACAAAGGCGGGGATCATGAAGACGGCCATTGTAAGCAGGTTCTGCTGAGTTCTTTTGACCAGCCAGGCGGAGCCCATGAGAGTGCTTATGATGACGACGCCAAGGACCATGGCGAGGAGTTGGGTCTGGAGGACGGTGAAGCCGAGACCGTTGATGATGATGTTGTAGAATGCACCGAGTCCAGACGTGGGGATCGTGGTGAGGAGTTGGATGCCCATGTAGCAGTACGCTTGTGGGTCGAGGAGGGCCTCCTTGAACTGGTAGCGGCGAAACTTTTTATTCTGAAGCCCTGTCTGGTTGGAGCGGACGCGCTCGACCATGAGCTTCTTGTCTTCCTCGGACCAACACTTTGCTCGCATGGGACTGTCAGGGAGGCGGAAGATGACCCATATGCCCCAAAGGAAGGAGATACAGCCGTATGTGATGAAGATGGCCTGCCATGAGCGGATAGGTGCATTTCCAGGTGACTTCAGGTAGCTAGAATGGTGGATGGTGGAGAAGGCGTAGGCTAGAAGGCCTCCGACAATTTGTTGCATGCCATCTAAAAAGCTGAATCAGCTTGCTGCTTCACAAGCACAAGTATAGTTTTCACTTACTCATCATGTACCAATATGTGACGATTTGAGCTTGCTCCTCTCGTCTGTACCAGAGAGAAGTCATGACTAGGAAAGCAGGCTGGCAGACGGCTTCGAAGATACCAAGCAAAGTTCGTACAGTGACGAGCGCAGGGAAGCTGAAGCAGAGAGCATGGCAGCAAAGCACAGTGCTCCATGCAAGAATGTTGGCTCCGAGGTATTTGGCAACGGGTACCCGCTGGATGATCCAGTTGGTGGGGTACTCAACGACGAGCACTGCAAGATAGATACAGGTAGTGAGCCACCCAAACTACGACGGGGTCAGTCAAAAGGATTTGTAGAGCTGGATGAGTTTTGTGACGAACAGTTTGGTTTGACTTTAGAACTGGTATATCGTCACGAATGCCCATGATGGAGGTAGCCGACATGGTACCCTTGTCCAGCGACTGTAGGAAGTATGTGATGACCATGATAGGAAGCACACGTCTGTCAATCATCCGCTTCAACCTCTTGTTCTCCTCTTCCGAGATGTGGACCTCCTGGGAACCCGCATATTTGGCAACTTCCTTGTCGATGCGGTTGTAGTCCACCTGCGGAGGCTTCTCATCGCCTATGGAGAGCACCCGCTCAACCTGACTGATGTCCTGCTTATCGTCAGGATGACCAAGGGTGGCGGGCGCGGCGTGCACCCCGTCGGCGCTAGCTCTGCCCATGTTGTGAAGACGCCCTGAAGAATTGACGCTGGGAGGAATTGAGGGTGGAGAGAGAAGATCCAGTGGACTGGCCAGCTGCAGGAATGCTCGACGTGATATTTCTACTTACCTCGTTGAGATTATCCGCCCAAGCGTTCCCCAGCCTACCCCATGGTGGCAGGCTACTCCGCAAATCTTCTGGGGCACGAGCCTGCACCGTTCCGTCTAGCCTGAATTGAGTACGAAGATTACCTCCTTGTCTTCCCCACCCCAGTTTAACGTAGGATTGCGGCAGGCACACTGTACAGTAAAGGCAGGCCGGTGGCGCCGGTGCTGCATGCTGAGTCGCCGGGCCTGAAAGCTTCCCAACCCCGTATCCACCAGGGCGTCCGTACAGATGGTGGAGTGCCGCAGAATGCGGAGTCGGGAATACACAGAATCAAGCAGTGCACTCGGTGTATGGGGGGGGTGCCAATGCTTGGCGGGTGCCCCAGCGAGGTAAGACGTCGGCATAAATGCTGCCGAACCACCCCTCATACGCTGGCGGAAGCATGGAATTGGTCAAGCTCGTGCAAGTGTCAGGCGAAGCTTCGTTGCCGGCCTGTGGCGGCTGGTGGGATATTTTTCTCCGTCCTCGAGTTGGTGGCGGCTACCTTGGCTACCTACTGTAGGTTCACATCGGTTGCACTTCCCACCACGGTGCCTTCCGTCCAAGCGATTGGGCTTCCGCTATAGTGATTCACGAGCGTCGGCGCATTGCATGGCGAGTCTGACAAGTATCCAACGTGGCTTCACGGTAAACTCTACCGTAAGACGCTGACGCTGATCTTCGAGAATAGACGCAAGCGCAGCCGCCGCCGTCTTCCAGAAACCAGTCGGCGTATACACGGGCAAGTCGGTGCAGTAGGGCACGAAGTCTGGCGGGCAAAACGTTCCCCAGTTTTTGGTACCCGTTGTCTGTAGCTCGACCGGCGTATGGAGCCGACCAGGGTCTATCCATATCCACTTGCTAGAGTGTGTCTGCACCGGGGCTTCTAATACCCAAGTTGCTCTCACAACTTCGGCTCTTCAACTGCGCTCAACATGTCCACCCTCACAGTCCACGGTCTCACCAAAGGCCAGATAGATGAGAAGATTCTGCTCCTGACACACAACCTGATCAACATCCACGACACAACTGGCGAATTTCTCCTGAAATTAGACGACGGCCGTGTAATCGACACCAAAGGCTGGGACGGCTGGGAATGGACACATGGCATCGGACTCTACGGCCTATGGCATTACTACACGCTGACGGGCAGCACGGCCACGCTCGATATAATCAAGGGCTGGTTCGACAAGCAGCTCAGCAAAGGTACTACCAAGAACATCAATACCATGAGCCCCTTCCTCACCCTAGCCTACCTGTACGAAGAGACGGGAAACAAGACGTTTGTTCCTTGGTTGGATACGTGGGCGGAGTGGGTCATGCATGGTTTGCCTCGCACAAAGTTTGGTGGTTTCCAGCATGAGACGTACAACTCATTCAACAAAGATGAGCTATGGGATGACACGCTCATGATGAGTGCGCTGCCCCTCGCCAAGATTGGTCTGAGCCTGAATCGACCCGAATACGTCGAGGAAGCCAAGCGTCAATTCATCCTGCATTGCCAATACCTCTGCGACACGAGTACTGGCCTGTTCTTCCATGGCTGGAAATGGGAAGACAAGGGCGGATTGGAAGTCGGCCACAACTTTGGCCGCGCACGATGGGCGCGCGGAAACTCGTGGCTGACAATCGCGATTCCGGATTTCATCGAGTTGCTTGATCTCAAGGAGACCGATCCTCTGCGCCAGTTCCTCGTTGGCATACTTGAGTCGCAATGCCGGGCGCTGCTGAAGCTGCAATGCGAGAATGGCATGTGGCGAACGCTTCTCGACGTCCCGGTCGAGGAAGGTAGCTATGAGGAAGCGTCAGCTACTGCAGGCTTCGCGTACGGCATGCTCAAGGCTTGCCGAAAGCGATACATTAGTGGAGATGCTTATCTGCAGAGTGCAGTCAAGGCGATCAAAGCCGTCATGAGCAAGATTAGCGCAGAAGGCGAGTTGACGGAAACCAGCTTTGGTACCGCCATGGGACATGACTTGCAACATTACAAGGATATCAAGATTACAAGTATGCCGTATGGACAGGCCATGGCCATCATGGCGCTTGGAGAATTCATGAGAACTTTCATCTAGAAGAAAATCGACGCAAAGCTACATGTTAGGTACAGACCGAGAAACGAAGACAATTCACGTTGTAATCGGCCGTATTGAAAACACTACCCGTGCTGTGGTCTTTAACGGCTCCCGTCTCCAATAGCCAACGGCCTTCCAACGCAAACTGTAGCGTCCCTCGAACTCAGTTCATTTTGCTCCCATCTCTCCGGTGTACCAAGCCTCTCTCTATAGTATGTGTTTCGAGAGACAATCTTCAGCGGCCATTTGATGATTGGTAGGCCTTATGGCCGTACACAACGTTTTGGGGAGGCGATTGGGAACGATGGAGTGTGTTTTGAATTGGAGATTGCCCACGTTATTCATGCTCGGGGACTACTTCTACCCAAATGTTCTGTATTGCAGTGCGATGGCGTTGCTCGAACGTGGGGAGGGACCGTCGTCTTCGTTGTCGTCGTCAGGCGTCACGGTGAAATGTCCGGACACAACCTTCTAGATTAGTCTGTGGAGCTCTCGGGGGTAGGTTGACCACTTGGCGCGCCATGCTGTGTGACGCCTAGTTGGCTGCTGTTTGTTATGCAAAATGAGGGGGCTGTGATAGCAATTACTGTGGCCGTCTAACCTGGGGTGACGGCATGACGATGTCCTAGGCAGCTACTCCAGATGGACTGAGTGAGGCTGCGGCGTGTCGCTTACTGCGGGGGGTTTTCCCGTGTCGCTCGTAGATGGGGATTTCTATTCATAGGCAGTCGTCGTGGCATTGTAGGCAGTTGTAGTGTAGTGTGCAGACTAGTGCAAGCAGCGAGGACAAACAAACAAGCGTAGGCGGCAGGTGCACGTCGACACGCAGGATGCAGGAAGTCGCGATTGTTCTGCCCCTCGCCGCTAGCAGTGCTGGGGAAAGCGCGTTTGGCGGTGAGGCGCAACGGGAAGGGCGGGCCCACTCTGATTGGCCGTGCGGCGCCCTTCTCTGCCTTTCTGCCGCTCTGTCTAGAAGATTCTCGAGCTCCACCAAAGGCTATATCAGCTCCAAACTCGACCCTTCTCACTGCAGTTTCTTCATCGAATTGCTTCTCTCCCACTCGCATCATACAGACATTCAGTCTTGCAGCCTGCTCTTACCATAACGCTATAGAAGAGCTCAGTAATCCGACTACCCCGCCTAACTGTACGTCTTCCCCACATTATCAACACCACAGCCTAGTCAGGCATTGGGACGGCTAGTACGCAGTGCGGGCTCCAGCTAACTCTGTTTCTCATAGTCAAATACTCACACAACCGCCGCCATGTCTGGGGAGACCTTCGAGTTCCAGGCTGAGATCTCTCAGCTGCTCGGCCTCATCATCAACACCGTCTACTCGAACAAGGAGATCTTCCTACGAGAACTCATCTCCAACGCCTCCGACGCCCTCGATAAGATCAGATATGAAGCTCTCTCAGACCCCAGCAAACTCGACAGCGGCAAAGACCTCCGCATCGACATCATCCCCAACAAGGAGGCCAAGACCCTCACAATCCAAGATAGCGGTATCGGCATGACCAAGGCCGACCTTATCAACAACCTGGGTACGATTGCCCGTTCAGGCACAAAGCAGTTCATGGAGGCTCTATCAGCCGGTGCCGATATTTCCATGATTGGTCAGTTCGGTGTTGGTTTCTACTCCGCATACCTTGTTGCCGACCGTGTCACCGTCGTCTCCAAGAACAACGATGACGAGCAGTACATCTGGGAGTCAAGTGCTGGTGGTACCTTCAAGATCACCGAGGACACCGAGGGCGAGCAGATTGGCCGTGGTACCAAGATCATCCTCCACCTCAAGGAGGAGCAGATGGATTACCTCAACGAGAGCAAGATCAAGGAGGTCGTCAAGAAGCACTCCGAGTTCATCTCATACCCCATCTACCTTCACGTCCTAAAGGAGACCGAGAAGGAGGTCGAGGATGAAGATGCTGCCGAGGAGACCACCGAGGGCGATGAGAAGAAGCCCAAGGTCGAGGAGGTCGACGATGAGGAGGAGGAGAAGAAGAAGGAGAAGAAGACGAAGAAGGTCAAGGAATCCAAGATTGAGGAAGAGGAGCTCAACAAGACCAAGCCCATCTGGACCCGCAACCCACAAGACATTACAACCGAGGAGTATGCTTCCTTCTACAAGTCGCTCTCCAACGACTGGGAGGACCACCTTGCTGTCAAGCACTTCTCCGTTGAGGGTCAGCTCGAGTTCCGTGCCATTCTCTTCGTTCCCAAGCGCGCGCCCTTCGACCTTTTCGAGACCAAGAAGACCAAGAACAACATCAAGCTCTACGTCCGCCGTGTCTTCATCACGGACGATGCCACTGACCTGATTCCTGAGTGGCTCAGCTTCGTCAAGGGTGTTGTCGACTCTGAGGATCTTCCTCTTAACCTGTCTCGTGAGACCCTCCAGCAGAACAAGATCATGAAGGTCATCCGCAAGAACATTGTCAAGAAGACCCTCGAGCTCTTCAACGAGATTGCCGAAGACCGCGAGCAGTTCGACAAGTTCTACTCTGCCTTCGGCAAGAACATCAAGCTCGGTATCCACGAGGACTCACAGAACCGTGCATCCCTTGCGAAGCTTCTCCGCTTCAACTCGACCAAGTCTGGTGAGGAGCTTACCTCGCTTACTGACTACGTCACCCGCATGCCTGAGCACCAGAAGCAGATGTACTACATCACCGGTGAGTCACTCAAGGCTGTCCAGAAGTCGCCCTTCCTCGACACCCTCAAGGACAAGGGCTTTGAGGTTCTGTTCCTTGTCGACCCCATTGACGAGTACGCCATGACTCAGCTCAAGGAGTTCGATGGCAAGAAGCTTGTCGACATCACCAAGGACTTTGAGCTTGAGGAGTCCGAGGAGGAGAAGAAGGAGCGTGAGGCTGAGGAGAAGGAGTTTGAGGGCCTCGCCAAGAGCCTCAAGACTGTCCTCGGTGACAAGGTTGAGAAGGTTGTTGTTTCCCACAAGCTTGTCGGCTCACCCTGTGCCATCCGTACCGGCCAATTCGGTTGGTCGGCCAACATGGAGCGTATCATGAAGGCTCAGGCTCTCCGTGACACCTCCATGAGCTCGTACATGTCTTCCAAGAAGACCTTTGAGATCTCGCCCAAGTCTGCCATCATCAAGGAGCTCAAGCGCAAGGTCGAGGCTGACGGTGAGGATGACCGCACAGTCAAGTCCATTACCCTGCTGCTGTTTGAGACCTCGCTTCTGGTCTCTGGCTTCACCATCGATGAGCCTGTTCAATATGCTGAGCGCATCCACAAGCTCGTCTCTCTCGGCCTGAACGTCGACGAGGAGGTTGAGACGGAGCAGGAGAAGGGCGAGGCCTCAACAGAGCAGACTGCGACAGCCGGCGAGAGCGCTATGGAGGAGGTTGACTAAACGTCTCGCCCGACTTCGCCTGGTTTCGAAAAGTTTGGTTGGCGCTCTGATATCCCTTTCATGTGTCATGGCTTTCATTCCCTTTCTACACCTCACTTGCATGATGGACGGAGCTTAATCTTCGATGGCGTCTTAGAGTGGTGGCATTTCACGCATCACGAGTAAATGGATATCCCGACATGTATCTTAGTTAGACTTACCTCTGGGTAGTTTTTCATGAATGATGAAACGTTAAAAAAAACTTGGTTGCTTTTGCTATGTGCCTACGACGCAATGGTTGGTGGCTTTCTTTGCTTTCGTGTAGTGCCAATGTCTGCTAGCCAGCCCATCAATCACACAACGATCTGTGCCCAGCGCCACTACATCATCACCAACCCCTCGCGCATCTTGAAAGATGCGTGTCTTGGGTGTCGCAATCGATCCAACAACAGCGTCAGGGTCCAAGGCCGCCCATGCAACGGTGATCGTCCCATAACCTTAAAAAACCGGATCTCTCAGCCTGGGCCACTGTTGCATGGCAGGGATATGCAGGACGCATGACGTATGATGAGGCGCGCTTTCAATGTCTGGGCCGACAGCTGTTGAGAATAAACAAAGTCACAAGTGGTAACTTATATTCATTGACAGCTTCAACTGTTCGTGAAGCTTTGCATTTAGTTTGTGCGTATAATAGCTTGTTATCATCAAACATGTCAGCCGTAGACCAGCTCAAGCAGCAGAATGCTGCACTACAATGTGAGTTAGCAGAAGCCAAGAAGGACGTATGCTAATGTTGTTCAGCAAGCATAGGAAACGTCTCCAAAGTCGCTGGGTCAACGGCAAAGAAGCCGGTGACGACCAACACCGCAAAAACGACGACATCGGCTACCAAAGCCAGCCCAGTCAAGAAACCAGTTGCGGCACCCACAGAGGGCGTTGGCGCAGGTGCTACACCAGTCAAGAGAGTTCCGAGAAAACTCAATGCCGCGAGTGCGTCTGCTTCAACTCCTGGCACTGCAAAAGTAGCATCAGCCTCGACGTCAACGCCTGTGAAGAAGCCAACAGCTACTGCTGCAACAAGCAAAGTTGCGTCTACCACCACACCTGCGAAGAAGACACCGGTTACAGCGAGCAAGACACCCATAAGTGAAGCTTCAAAGCCCGCACGCACCCGCACACCACTCGGAACTACAAAGGCATTGCCAGTCAGGAGGAACCCGGTCACGAGTACCCCAACATCTAAACCCGAGAGTGTTGTCAATAAGACAACAACCGCTGGGCCTGTAAAGAGCACCAGGAGCGCAGCGTCGTCCACTACAGCGAAAGCTACACCTACAAAGGCCACGCCGGTGAAAGCTGCGCCTGTCAAGAAGACGCTAGCCAAGGTGAACCCAGATGGTACCACAGCCACCAAAGTGAACATAGACGGTACCTATCCAACTCCTCTTTCCGTAATACTAGCTCATCCCGCTCCAGGCCAGTCCATGCCCAAATTAGCAGCGAAGAAGCAGCCGGGGGTCGTCGGCAAGGGTATCAACACGGCCACAGGCACTTTGAACAAAACTGTCGGTACGGCCACAGGGGGGCTGAACACTATCACTGATTCGGCGACGACTGGTGTAAACGGCACAGTCAATGGGGTGACTGGGTACGCCGGCAAGGGGCTTGACAAGTTGCCTGGCGGTGTTGGGAAACCAGTCAAACATGTGACAGACAATGTAGGCAAGACAGCGACAGGTGCAGTGGACAACGCCTACTACACTGTTGGTTCGGCAACCAAGGGTGTGCAAGGTACTGTGAGCAAGACTACTGGCGCCCTTGGAAAAGGAGATGTCAAGGGCACCGTAGCTGGGGCGACCAGTGGAGTCGGTACGTTCCCACCCCCCCTTTCTTTTTCCTCATTACCGATGAGAATACAGTGAGCTGAAAATACATAGGCAACACCGTCACTGGGGTGGGCAAAGGTGTAGGAAATACGGTTGGCGACGGACTTGCGGGCTTGGGAAACACAGTTGGAGGACCGGTTGGCGGTGTCGTAGGCAACGTAGGCAAAGGTGCCAACAATGCTGTCGGGGGCATCACCAGCGGACTAGGAGAGGGTGTAAGCAAACTCGGTCGAGGGGACGTGATTGGCGGGGTGGGAAGTACGCTTGGGGGAGTTGGAAAGGGCGTTGGTGGGCTCCTAGGGGGCATCACGGGGTACGGGGGGAGTGAAAAAGAGACATGAAGGTGCAAGGTAGAGAAGTGGCTGATAGAGATGGAGCGGGTAGATGAAGGGGTGGTAATGTCGGATGACATGAATGCGGCCATGGGCGCAGAGGGGGTTGAGGAAGTTGTATGCGATGGAGGCCACGATGCCGGATGAAGAAGCTCTATGCGACGCAGGTCAGGATGCCGGTTGGGTTAGAATGGGCCTTGAGAAGGCGTTTAGTGTACCTTAGCTCATAGCACGCCAAATTCGCGCATGCATGTCACAATGTGTCCACAACAGTTAAGTGACAGTTAGTCAAAAGGCCGTAAGAAAAAGGGTTGAAGGCTTCGCAATAGGCCGAATTATATACGAACCGAAGCCACTCAGAGGGCACCAGCCACCCCCATCCGTCCATGCTCATGATCGCTCGCCGACCCGAACCTCTGGGCGGTTTACTGGCCCTGCGGCCCTTCTTCGCTATCGAGTCGACATGTTACAGTACATGCGTCGTACCGAGTCGCTCCTTCTTGAGCGGACCCGCGTCGCAAGGCGCTCCCTCTTGTGCTCAAGCCTCTCAAGCCTGCGTTGAGGCATCTCCCTTCTCCTTGACATCCCCACAGCGCCTCTATACGGCCCTTTCCCACGATGCCCACGCCTACATACCGGCTTCGAAGACTGCGCCACTTCCTGCGTCACTCGCCGAGCCCACAGCAAACGAGTTTATATGATTGCCATGCTTCTGATCCCCGAACCTTCAATTTCGCCCCCGGGCTACTGACGAAACATCCATCGGCTTCACTGCCGTTTGGGCCCGTCAGGCACCATGTTACCGGAGCTAGTGTATCGCAATACGGGCGATTTGCAGCGAAGCTTGCGACACGAGACTGCACAGCACTGCACCTGGCGCGTTGCAACGCACTTTGCAAAAACCCGGGCCCGGATGCTTCGTACACTGCACAAACCCCGCACTCTTGTTATGCTCTGACACACGTCTTGGAAGCTTGGTTGAATGGTAATGCCCAGAGATCGACTGTGGCCCATACCTCTATAGCATCGTCTTTCGCTGCTTGACGCGTATGCTTCACACTCGTCATCCCCGTCGCTTCGTGGCCTCGCAGCGCCCAGCAATATCGCTGCTGGAGAAGACAAGGCAGATCACGACAGGCGTTGCCAACTAGAGGCCGTTGCGATCTCATCACACATCAGACCACCCCTTTGCGCTATAAGCATTACCATCAGGCCGTGCTGGCGGAAGAGCAAGCCACATGCAGGGATCAAACCATTCGCGCTCGTCTATTTACGAGCATAAATAAACGGCGCCGTCTTGTAAGTGGAACAATAGCGCCCTCGCAGCTCACATTACGACGTTTTCAGCCCTTTCCGAACATGCCTGATTGGCCCTGCCAGCAAGGCCCGATCTAGTGCAGCGAGACAGGGTGAAGTGCGGCTGTGCGTGAAAGAGATCGCTACAAGGGTAGAATTCACTCATTCATCTAACCCACTACTGCGGCTTAGCGCAGCCATTCCGCACATTAATCCACACATCAGCACCCGTCCCACGCTGACTCTCGCTTTTGATAAATAATCTCAGCTGCCCTTTCTGCACGTGGCTTTTGCAACATATTCCACGAGGAACACTTCAGAGGTACTATTGGAGGGGTTCACTATCACTCGGTGCGCCCACTTGCTAGGGATATACGAGAGTACTGCGCTAACAAGGCCTAGATTCGTGTGCAAACAACCATAGTACCACCACACAATATATCGTCACCCACCCCTTCAACTTCAACATATCCGACTCGATCAACCATCCAAACTCACAATGTTCACCCGAAGCGCTTTTGTTTTTGCTTTCATGGGCCTCACCAGCGCCATTGCGACTCCCACCACGTCCCTCAGTCTTGAAGACATACAGTGTCGTTGTCTGTCTTACTCAACAAGTGCCGCGCCTATGCTTTGCACGTATCAGGAACTGATTTCACTCGATTGGGACACTGCATACTTGCTCGCAACCACAAATGATCTCAAGATCCAGTTTGCGAGTGAAGCTGCCGTGCACCAGGTGCTATCAATACCAAGGCATCTACCTACTAGCGTACTGCAAACCGTCCAAGAAGGAGAAGCACGCCCGTTGGACCCATCAAACAGGGTCCAGAATGAGAACAGGATCATCTGCGGTTTCGGTGATGAGGTCGAAGGCGTGGACAGTAATGACAGGAACTTGGTCCCGGAGATACATTACGTTGGCGCGATACTGGGCATATTCATGTTACTTCTCATCATGTACCTCATTGCGGAATATGTTTGGATCAGGTGAGTTGGCGCTGCTCGCGTTTGACACGAACAGCTTATTGACCTCGTACCAGATTCGCAACTCGAACAGGAAGCATCAAGCTCGAAGGCGATGAGAAAACCCTGACCGCCAACTGTGAAACAACGTCCCTCCTTGTTACCCTTTTGAACCAAGGCATATATAATACGCCACCGCCATCAAACTATCCCTGAAAACGGACATGAACATGCATATGCCTTTACGGCAAGCCCATGAATATAGGTATTCTCAGATGGCACTAGGCAGCCAACTAGGATGATACGAACTGCACTTCCTTGTACAGCGTACCTCACACGGTGTGTAACGGTGTGCCCATTCAACGATACTGCAACACGCCCGTGCCTTTGCACTGCATCCCACACACTTGCACCCAACCACACAGTGCAAAGTATGCTTCGAGAGACGCATGCGGTACTGCAAGACAGAAACACTATTACGACATGGATGTATGCGACATTCCATATGCTTGGTTTGAGATACCCCAATGCCTCCTAAAGGCTATGTGTGTGTGTGTGTGTGTATCTGGGGGAG
>Ga0265797_10003220_pt1 | contig 26386 bp, 22 predicted proteins | sample P2T30metagenome_FD_192433 | JGI IMG/M metagenome (GOLD analysis project Ga0265797, IMG submission 192433) | Plant litter microbial communities from East Loma Ridge, Irvine, California - P2 T30 | ecosystem: Environmental > Terrestrial > Plant litter > Unclassified | place: USA: California... | reverse complement strand
GGACAAATTTCAAGAGAGTGAACAGAGTAAAAACGACATCAAAAAAGAAAGCAGTCATTGACCGTAAAATCCCGATATATGCTACATAGACGCGCTGCAAGCTTCACTCGCCTCCACGTCGTAATCATCGAAAATCCCTGGTCCGAGACTCCAAACCCGGCCAAGCACAATGTGGTATTCCAAGACTTTTTGCGGCCAGCGCCAATTATTGCAGACAGTGGCTCCAAGTTGCGCTGTACCGTTGTCGCCCTTGCCTCTGTATTCTGTACCCTCTTTTTGTGTCGCAGCTTCCGCCGGTTGATTAGACCGCGGGAAGCTGTTTCAGTGAACGCCAACCTAAGATATCAAATTTAGGCGTTCTCGGGACGGAGAGAACGGACGGCCCTGCCGGCGCGCCAGATCTCGAGCTCGCGGATCTCGTCGGTCTCCTTCTGGAAGGCCTCGCGGTAGTCGGCGCGGCCAGCGTAGTCGAGAGTGCGCTGGGTCTCGGTACCGTTGCGAGTGGACTCGTAGAGCTCCTCGAAGAGGGGCTTGAGGTTGGCCTTGAAGCGCTTGGACCAGTCGATGGCACCGCGGCGGGCGGTGGTGGAGCAGGCCTCGTACATGTAGTCCATGCCGTGGGCACCGATCAGAGGGTAGAGGGACTGGGTGGCCTCCTCGACGGTCTCGTTGAAGGCCTCGCTGGGGCTGTGGCCGTTCTCACGGAGAACCTCGTACTGGGCGAGGAACATACCGTGAATGCCACCCATGAGGCAGCCACGCTCACCGTAGAGGTCAGAGTAGACCTCCTTCTCAAAGGTGGTCTCGTAGAGGTAGCCGGAACCGACGGCGACACCCATGGCGACGGCCTTCTCGAGGGCCTTGCCAGTCACATCTTGGTAGACAGCGACGGAGCTGTTGATACCGCGGCCCTCCTTGAAGAGAGAGCGGACAGTGCGGCCAGAGCCCTTGGGGGCGACGAGGATAACGTCAATGTCGGTGGGGACCTCGACGTTGGTGCGGTCCTTGAAGACGGGAGAGAAACCGTGGGAGAAGTAGAGGGTCTGCGACGCGCGTTAATTTTTTTCTTATAATTTCGCGACCAATGCGAATTGTCAACGTACCTTGCCCTTGGTGAGCATGGGCTTGATGCGCGACCAGGTCTCCTTCTGGGCGGCGTCACTGAGCAGGTTCATGACGATGGAACCCTTCTTGATAGCCTCGTCAACCTCGAAAAGGTTGACGCCGGGCTGCCAGCCATCCTGGATAGCCTCCTTCCAGCTGGTGCCGTCTTTTCGGACACCGACGATGACGTTTAGGCCGTTGTCGCGGAGGTTGAGGCCCTGGCCGTGACCCTGGGAGCCGTAGCCGATGAGGGCGAGGGTGTCGTTCTTGAAGTACTCCTAGAGGGTGGTCAGTCGCGTGTTTTTCCCAGAACCATTGATGCATTGGTACGTACAAGGAGCTTCTCACGGGGCCAGTCGGCGCGCTCTGTCGTCATGTGTCAGCCATTGGGTTCTCGGAATGCGCAATTGACTCTCAGTGCATACCGTAAACGTCCTCCTTGTGGCCAGCGAAGTCGACGGTCTTCACACCGCGCTGCTGGACAAAGGCATTGGCAGCCTTGGGGGCCTGGGCGAGAGCAGGCCTGGAGGCAGCGTTGATGGCGGAGACGAAAGTCCTCTGCTGGACGGCCGGGGCCTTGGCAGCTTGCCTGAGGGAGCTGCGGAGAGCTCTGGTTGCGGTGCGGGAGGCCATTGTGATGTGATTGTAGAGCGGAGATGGGGGTGAGGGTGTGGTGGAAGGGAAGGTGTTTTTACGAGGGAGCGAGCAATGGCAGAGGTAATAATGCAGTCGAGCCAGATTTCTCCAGACTGACAGCTCCCGGTCTCGGCGGCACGGACACGGCTGTGCGTGATCGTCGTCGTTGGCACCGAAACCGGTCGCGCTAGGAGTCATTGGCCCAGTCATACCTTGCACTTATCGCTGACCGAGAGTCATCAAATTGTCCAAGTGTGAGTAAACACGCCGTCCGTCCGTCAGGAATCACACCAAAAGACGTGGTCCGAAGAGCGGCCTACTCAGCGAAGTCGCTTGTTGGCATTGTGAGAGGACTACTCCGAAGAATGAATCACCTCCTGTGGATTGACACGTCTAGGCATAGCTAGCTATTTACAATAGCCGTGACATAATGGCAGCATCTGTGCCTCGGGCACTGCCATCGCGACGAAGCGTGTGAGACAACGCCCTATCTATGAAGAAAGCACTGATGAAGGTCGCTACCTAGTCTGTTGAGATACCATGCTCAAATAGATGCTTAAGCACGTAGATACGCGTGAGAGAAGAGTGGTAGTATTGCATCCTCTGCAATGTAATCGTACAAATGTTCAAGCTACTGTCGCTACCGGCGCCGTATCAAGACAATCCACCAACCCAAGATCCTCACCTTCGGAGCGACAACCACGATATCTTCATGATCTTCATCGGAAACAACCCTCAAAACCACCCATCCTCATCACCCCTCTCCACAAGCGCCGCCAAAACATACACAGCACCGTTCACAACACCGCAAAACCTCGCGATCCCACCCTTCTCCAGCCTCCCTTTAGCCCACACCAACAACGCCTTCACATCTTGCCACGTAAGACCAGCACCAGGATAAACTCCATGATTTACCAACCTCGCAACAAACCCATCAAGCCCAGGTCCAGCCACCGCACCAGACGAAACACCCAAAGAACCCGGAACCTCGAGTCTCAGCCGCTGGTTTTCCCCTGTCATTGAGTTCCTCTCAGCGTAATTCTTCGCCCACACGACCAGGACAGCGAGATGAAGCGACCATTCGTGGAACAGGAACGTGGTCTTGTGGTGCAGTCTGTGCAATCGGAGGATTTTGATTGCGAGTGGCAGAGCTTCTGTCGCTGCTGCGCTTGTCGTCCACTTGCCAAGGTCGGTCTGGGCTTGGGCATATTCTGCTCGCGAACTCAGTTTTTCGGCTTGGATCCAGCTTTCGCCTGCTACGGCGAGGAGGGCGCGGATCGGGACTTTGACCGCGAGGGCGAAGGTTTGGTGGGCTAGTTGGGTGTGGGGGGAGGAATGATGTGAGAGTGGTGGTGGCATTGATGTTGAGTGAGATGAGTTAGGCCGGAACTGTCGATTCTTGCTGTTGGTGTAGGCGATTAGGAGCATTGACGCGAAAACGTCGAGCGGTCCGGTCGAGGGCTGGACGTCCATGGTGGCCTGCGGAAGCAGCACCTGCGGGACAAAGTGTTCGCAATGTGTTTCGCTATAGTATGAGGCCTGCGGTGTGGGAACCATGTCCCATAGATGTAAGGGCTGCGGCAGACTGAGAGTCGCAGGTTCAAAGTCTGGGACCTCAGTGGCTTGTCGACCGAACAATGTACTGTGTTGTATGTCCAAAAGGTAGCAGGCAATAAGCAAACGCCGGGTACTCTCCGCCTCTAATGTACATGCATTTGTCGGAGGTTCATACATGGAGTCGAATGAGTTGATGGTCGCGAACAAGGCGTTGGTAGTGTCGGTTTCGTACTCGCGGGCTAAATGGTGATATGCATCCACGAAGGGCTTGGATACTTGCAGAGGCGGGCGCCGCGATCTAGTGATCGCAAAAAGTTCCACGAGATATATGGCCTGCATGTCTTCCATACGATACGAATGCGATTGGTCGACCGTTCGCTTTCGAATTACTTTCAGACATCTCTTGTGCAAGATGCAAGCGTTCCCGGAGTCTATTGGGTGACCAGTTGAGTGCGCCCCCAGAGTGAGCACGGCAGCTCGCAGAAGTGGCGATATCTGTGATGGGTCGAGAGTAGGCTTGTGCAGTATAGGCCAAGAAGGATGCACAGAGCGCCAAAAAGCTTCCAAATACCGCTGCTCGTTGTCTGCACGGTGGCGATACTGATTTTGGCCAAAGTTCGCTGTTTGCGGTGCGAATGTTGGTGTCACCAACTCATCCTGCTCGAGCATATCGCGACACTCGAGCATCATATTGAGATCCACCCCGTAAGCATCGCCAAGATGTAGATCGCTGGAAAAGGAAGCATGGTTGCGAGTGTCGCAATATGATGTTTCAGAGTTAGGGGTGCGAAGCTGGGTGCATAGACTTGGCCTTCTTCCGAAGGGCGTTGGTGTCGTCGAGTTCCTCGATGCAGGCGAGTGGGATGCGTAGAGGCTTGATGGATGTGTTGTCCACGATTGCGAAGCACCAAAATCCGAAGTTGCGTGGAACTGACCACGTGTTGAATGACCATGCTCTGGTGTGTTGTATCCGCTTCCAAATGGGTAGGAAGGTGATGGGTCGAGACTCCAACTGGACTGTCTATCGTATCCGACCGGTGCATAATCGAGGGTCACGCCGATTGCCGGAGGCTGCAGCTCTGCTATGGGTATGTAATCTTTGCGGGTGCCGGTACCCGATTGCTGCTGACTTGCCCGAGAGTCCACTTCGTAAACACCTATTTCAGAGACCGGTGCAACTTCCTGAGGATCCGCCTCCGACTTGTAAGAAGCTAGAGGCTGCTGAGAAGGAGCTGACAAATCATCATCCCTCTCAGCATCTCGTGACATGAGGAAGTCGGTAGAGTCGAGAGATTCGTCGTGTTTCGACTTGTGTCTCGTGAGAAGATCTTCTCTGTAGAACGCGCGCACGCATCCTGGGACATCACAAGGGAAAGCTCCCGGCTTGTGGTTTTGCTGGTGTCGCCTGAGGTGCTCGGCGCGTGTGTAAGTCTTTCCACAATGGCAATGGTGCACCGGCTGACCCTTCGCAGCTTTGCTGACCCGTCCGGTCCTCGTTCGGTTGAGTTCAACTGGCGATGTTGACCGTGTCATGGTGTCTTTCGATGTTGAAGAGACTCTTCTCCTGCGTGAGGAGCCGACATTAGCAGTGTCTGAGTGATCGTCGACATCGAGAGTGTGTTTGTTGTTTCGACGGGTTGAGTTTTCGGATTCGTTGTCATCTATGGCAGTGTTGGCCTTCTTGGTGTAAGACTTGGAAGCCATAGTGAAGGTTGAAAGCCTCAGTTTATTGGTTTAACAAAAGACGAGTGTTCGTTGCGACCCTCGAGATCTGGAGGTTGCCAGTCGGTGCCTGACTCTCGAGAACCTATAGCCTTCATCACAGTTTGCTGTCACCTGGGTGTGTTGTGGTGCTGTTGATAGAATCCAAGTTTAGAGCCAACACTCCGCAGCGTGAGGCTATGGGCTGGCGATGTAGTAGCAGCTGCATGCACAACGGCAGATCAATACTGTGTGGGTGGGTGGGCGTCTGGTCTCGGTGTTGCTAAAACAGAAGTCGGCCACTCTGCAGCAGCTGTGAGAGATCGTGACTGCCGAGATAGACCTCTGAAGACTGGGCTGTAAATAGCGAGAGGGTCAAGCAGCGCGACAGGTCGACTGAACGACAATATTATTAATGATGCGCCACCGACCACGGAGTACTGTTAGGGAGGCAGGTTCCGCACTTATCGCGGACATAGGAGACTCGTAGGATTCACCCAACACCTCTTTCGGCATAGCCCGTCCTATGTTCCTTGTTCTCGACCTCTGGCAAGCCTAAGCGACATGGCCAGACCAGGCGAAGGATGAAGCGAGTTCCAACACATCTCGCTCACGGCGGTGTGTATCAGTACGTGCTATAGTTGAAGAGGACAGTATCGACAGGGCTGCCTTCGATCGCAGTCTCCAACACACGGGTCCCGTTGGAAAACAGATTACCTGCAGCTTGCTTCAGGTCTATTTGCGTGCTGTGAGTGGGCTCGACATGGACGTGCCGACCTGTGTCTGGCGATCCGTCCATCTCGCTAATTTCTCGAGTATCGACTGTCAGTCACCTGTTGCCGTTCGTCCAGTCGAGCAAGCGAGAGCTGCATGACCGCGTAAGACGGAGGAATATTGCAGATGCAGGCGTGCAGCAGCGTGGGCTATTTTGGGCCGCCTTACAACTGAATCCTGACCGGCACATGGTGGTGGTGGTGGCGGGGGGAGCACGACACTGAGTGTTACCGGTCCCGCCATCTCGGTCCTGTTGTCATTTCGCTTCGCCATGGTTTGTGTTGTACAATGACAAACTGCTCACCTCTCTCGTGCTGACATGCCTTGTATCCTGGTGCAAAGGGTCGATGTTGTCAGGGATGCATCTGAGGCAACAAGGCGTAGTTCATCCGCCAATGGAACGTGCCGCGCGGAGTGTTGGAGACCTCCATCTGATACTGTAGCCATGATTGGCTGAGCGTGCGTTCGAGAAAACCAATATTGCAATTGCCGGCGCGTTGTGCCATGTAGAGAGCAAAGAGAGCGTTGGCAGGTTAGCGAGTGATTGTTTGAACTTCCCAGGAACAGGAACAGGCAAAGGCTCTCCGGCGACACCTGCAACCCCAGTACCGCCAATGATCTGGTAAAATCCGACGATTCATGTGCAGTCGAAGTACGGGCATGTAGCGCGTGTACTGGCGCGTACACCGCGTCACCTGTTGCCGGGCTTTGGCGATCCTCCTTGCCTTCTCTGCGGCAGACGTTGATTAATGCCACAAAGAGCGGTCTTGCGTTAGCATCACATAGACTCTCTCCCTCATAAACGCAAGCCTGACCTTTTCTTCGAAGAGGTCAAGTCAAGCTGTAAGTTATCAAGAGTAAACATGGAAGTCATCCAAAGCTGTTCCAAAAAAGACGCAACGCATGACCCACTCTTTCCATCCCCCGCGATCGCCACTTCAAACACAAACACCACTTCAACTCGTATGATCTCCAACGTCCGCGACCTCCGATATCGTAGCAGGAAGAACACAACACTCATTCATATCTGTCGGAGAGCGCAGTCGCTCTGATGCCGTCTGTGTCGCTATCTAGAGACGATGGTACGCCTTGTATGTCTGGACGACGAAGTCACCGCCAATCTGGAAGCTAGATTCGAACGACAGCCTGTCGTCGTCAAAGAAGATGCCAGGTATAATCCCAATGTCAATGGTTTCTCGGAAGCCTTGGGATGCTATCCGTGAGTAACCCTTGGTTGATCTTGCTTGGAAAATGGTTGCTTTCCTTGCTTTCCTTTTTCCCCATGCGTCAATCTCAGCTTCAACACCGCTCATCATCCCAGTGTGTGGGCGGTTTCACACCTAACGTAGCCGAGAGCGCGAGCTAACAGCGCCCAACAGCATCGTCTCTCAGTTAGCCTGTATGCTAGACTTGAACACTCTCCACGATCTGTCGCGGACATGTCGACAATTCCGTGCCAACCTTTTCCAATACCGGACAATGCTCAAAACACTCACACTGCGTTGTGAGAACGAGCTACCAGAACCTCCTGGAAACTTGCCCGAAGATGGCCAAGGCCTCACCACGGCGCAGTTGTACAACCAGCCAAAGAGATCTGGTCGCTTCACGGGTGGCAAAGTAGGCCCCTGTGCTCGCGACATGGTTGGAGAATGCAGAAAATGCAGCAAGATTGTCTGTCGTGTACGATGACCACGCAATACTAATCCATCCAGAGTTATAGAGTTCGCAGGCTGACATACAAACTAGAATTGCATAGCTAAGCCGCCGCATCCTCGAGAACTCAAGGGCAGACATCGCAGGCTGTGCAAAGTATGCATGAAATCACCCATCAATAGACACACAAGTGTTACTTTAGACGATGACGAGTCGACCATGTATGTCTGAACACCATCCGCTAGCCGTTCTAATGCGACCCAAACGCGAACTGACCGACTGATCTCATCCACCAGCCCCAGCGAATCTTTCACCTACGCAGCCTTCGCCCGCACGCCTTGCACTTGCCCTTCTACCGTCTGGCTCTGTCAACCGTGCGGTCTCGAGTCCCGTCAAGCAGACACGAACCACCAACGCAGCGTCAATTGGCGCATTCGGTATTCAGCCTGCGGCGGCATTGGCGCGGGCCTGGGAGAAGGAAACGAAGGGGTAGAATGCGGCCGGCGCCACGCGTGCCTCGCAGCGCAAGACGTGTATCGCGAATACGAGTGCGGCGCCGATGAGTTGGTAGCCGAGGGCTCAGAGTCTCCAAACCACGAACACCGCGGGTGTAGCTACATGACACAAGAGATCGTGGGAATAGGCGGACAGCTCAAGACAAAAGTGACAGAGAAGGTGCGCGTCGGTCAAGCGGTCAAGCACTACGAGGATGAGAGGAGCACTGGTCGATATCTGAGCAGGGAACAGAATGGGCTCAACCGCAGTTGGTGTTCGTGGTGTGCGAGAGTTATACCACGAAGGAAGAACTTGCAGAACCCGGCGGGTCAGAGCACGGAGAGCGTTGCTTCATCGTCGTCTTCGTCGACTTCGAACTGAGATGCGTGCACATACGTGGATGTGTACGCGGAAGAAAAAAGAATCAGAAGTGAACACAAGAATGGAATTCGTCAACTACGTTATTTGCGACTCTGTTCAATCTGGATGATTTCTCCACGCAATGAAACGAAGCCTCGACATATGCCTTCCGATTCGATGACCATCGTCGACATTCATCGACGAACCTTGAAACCCAAGCATCGATCCCTGTTCTTGGGATTCATGACATCCACCAGCTCGCCCAAAAGACCAGGAGTCCTGAACACCGTGAGGATGACTACGATCATGCACAGGATCTTGAAAGCACTGAAAACAGTCTGCAGCCACCATCGCACTTCAATCTTGTTGATGCGCAGCCTGGGCTTGAACCTGGACTTGAGTTTGGGCTGTTGACGCCAGCCCACAGAGCTTGAAGAGCGCGAGTCTATGGAGCGCCATGGCCTGTATGGTAGCGGTGGTACCCCGGCGAATGGGTCATGTGGGCGTGGAAAGTCTTCCGTGACGTGGACTCCCGGATTCGGCAGTGGTGGTGGTGGTGGCGGCGGCGTGTATGGCCTCGCATACATGTGCGCGAAGGGATCAGATGGGTCTGGATACTGTCTTGTCGGAGGCATGCCGTATGCTTCGGGATTCGGCGGTGGCGGCGGATATGGCATCGGTTGCCTTTGGGCGAAAGGGTCGGGATAGCCTGGATACTGGTCTGTCGGAGGCATGCCAGTCGCTTCCGGTTGCGGGCGAGAGAAGGGATCAGGGTAGGGCTCGGGTTGCCACTCCTTATATCCCTTCCTCTTCTTCGTCTTATCGCTCGGTGGAAGCCCTGGGATGCCACCAGGAGCCAATGTCGATGTCGCCAGTAATGTGGCCGACGCGTCACGTTTGACGTCGTCGACAACCGAAGCGATGAAAGCTTTCTTCACAACCTCGAGACACCATTGTTGATCTTCGAACGAAAGATTTTGTCGCATTCCCGGCGGGTAGAAAATCTCGTGCTCGTCTATGACTTGGCGAAGTAAGCAGGCCACCTCGTTCCACCGGTGATGGTACTGATCCTTCAACAGAGCTGCCAACGTGTCTTTCCGGATCTCGACCCCGAGGATCGAACACGCTTCTTGGCTGGTATCTTTGATGGTGCTGTTGTATTCGTTCGCGGACTTTGCGGCAGCTTCCATCTGGTACCACCCCAATCGAAGCTCCACATCACTCAACCTGGTGGACAAATACTCGGACTTTTCGTTTAGCGAGTGGATGCATGGCTTCGGTGCTTCAGCTTGAGACTTCTTGGATTTGGTGCGAAGACGTCTCTTGTCCTTGGCACCCTCGTTGACGTCGACGACGGGAGTAACCTCCGAGTCCATGTCATGAACCTCTTCCTGAGAGGAGCATTTGCTGCAGCTCGACGCTGCAGGAGGAGAAGGCGGGGTGATGATAGAGAAGTGGCTGCATTCACTGGCGCTATCGGAGTCTGGCATTGCAGCAGCAGCAGCTTTATCTGTGTCCATCACGTCGGGATGATCAAGTCGAGTCCGAACGGAAGTCTTTGCTATGTTGGCAGTAGTGGCAAAGCAAGTGCAGGTGGCAGCAATCGACGGAAGCGTCAAGCAGCAGCAGCAGCAGCAGCAGCGGCTGTGTTATGATATACCAATCACAACATCAATGAGAGTGGGCTGGATCTTACACCGGTTTGCGTCGGCGGTGGTGTGACCAGAAGCTACATACAAGCTCTACTAGAGCTTGGAGCTCAGCTCACGCACACGCGTTCATGCAATAACACGTGCGGCACGACTATAACGATTCGAAGATTCGAAACGCCTCATTAAATTTGCCTCGTGCAGTGTACATGCATGTACCTTCGCTACACTACCTGCCGGCCTCCACTAAGCACGAAGTGTTGAGACACAAAACATCTTCACATGCCACCCTGAACGCGAGAGGTTGGACTTGGAAAGCAGAGAGAAGGGACGCAAACTCTTGGTATTCCTGACTTGCCCCCTCAAGACGTACCAGGTAGTAAAGTACATGTAAGCTTCGGCGTCAGCACCGAACCATTGCACATTTGTCGATCAACCTAATCAAGCATGTACCCTGTCGTCGATCACGACCCCAAGAGAGACAGAGAAGGTTCAGACTGCAGATCCAAGAGTCCATCGACGCCACTGCGCTTTCGTACCACCTGAGACGAGCCCATTGGAAACGCATCAACCAGACTCCATCACGTAATTCTTCGCCGCCCGAGCAAAGTCCAACGGTGAAAACCCAAGCAATTTCACTACCGGAAGAATCCTGTCCTCCTGGCATTCTTCTCTTCAAGCCCTTGGCCACGGATCAAACCAAGCTGCACAGCGATGACGACCAACAACATAACAGTCAAAATCCTCAAACCCCTCCTGATGACAATGTGCACATTCGGAGCCAGGGACTTGCTCTTCTTCTCCTTGCTCCCGCCCGACTTCTGGTCTCCCGCTCCGCACACCACGCAAAGAGGAAGGCATGGGAGCGGTGGGAGTGGTGGAAGGGGTGGCGGTACGAGCCGGTCGATGGTGAACCTGTTCTGTTGTGCCAGCTGTTCGATCAAAAATCTGTTCTGCTCCAGCAGAGCTTTGGTGAGGTAGCCGAGGGGTTTCCTCTTCGTCTGACGATCTTCTTCCTCCGCCATTAGGGCATTGAGGAAGTCAAGGCTGGGGTCGGGAACCGGAACGGGGTCGTGGTCTGGGTTGGTGGTCTCTGGCGGGTTTGGAACGAGCTCGAATTCTTTTTCAAAGGCATCGATCGGATCCTCCGCGTCGTTTTTCACTGCTGATTCTTTGGGTTCACTGAGAGTTGGGTCTTGTTGGACGCTGCAGGGGGGAGAAGGAGGGGTGGGAGAGGCAGAAGTCTGCTTGGTAGCGGTGGCGGCGGTGGTGGTCATTGTTTTTGATTATTTTGGGTAACGGTCTTGGGTCGTTGCGTGCAGGCGATTTTCTCGACGCTTGAGTACCTAGTCTGAAGTTGCGGACGATCGGATGGACCAATTATTTGGAGTGGATTCAGCAAAGCAAGAAAGGATAAGCTGCCTCTTTTCGATGTGACTATACAAGTCTTTTTGAACGACGAGTGAGAGTGAGCAAGTACCTAGCATTGAAGCTTCACGTAGTACATACCTTCTGCGCCTCAGGCTGTCACGACACCACTACCTGCTACCTACCCCCACTCTGCATGTATGAGCTGGAACCTCTGAGCAGTGATCCCGCAAAACACAGTTGCAGCTTTTCTGCATTATGCATGATGCCGTATGCAATAGAGAGTCTGCAGTTATGTATGTACACACCTGCGGGAGAGGAAACCCAGGTTCCTATTCGCAATGAGCTTCACCGGAATGGTCTCATTGGGTGCCCAACATTTGCGAGACGTGAGGTCTTTGCAATCCCTCGTACGGAAGAGCTGTGGTCTGAATCTTGTTATCGATCGTCAGAGATACTCTTCCCGATGGAAATACATCTTGCACCATAATTGACTGCATGTACCGTCGTTACCATCTTTCGGCCCCGACGAGGCGATGCTGAGAGATTCACACATGCAGCGACCGGGATCAGGTGCGGTTAGAGAATGGTAAGATGCTAGTAATGTCGCTCCTAACCACCAATGTAGTTACCTAAGCCCCGGCCTTGGCTCCAAATCACCGCGTGCCCAGCCAAGTCTTCCGATCATTCTGAGCACTTCGCGTTGTCAGTCGCTAGATCTTGACAGACGGGACGGCGGACGACAGGTCTGATCCGTCAGCCCTCGGCTCCTGGCTAGCCTTCGCGAGATGTTTCTCAAGACCAACCGCATTCAACACTGCAACAATCCCAAAGCTGAGCAACATCACGCAGAAACCCAAGACCTTCGTCTTACCCCCGTTCTGCTCGCTCCCCCAACAATTCCCAGCTAAGGATGCAAAAGAGATTTAAAACTACAAGACACAACAGTTTCAAGCCAGCAATCGCAGCGATTCTCCAGAACATGGCGTTCGCAGCCTCCTTCTCGGCAGCGGTCAACGGAGCCTTAGCCCTAGCCCTGTCCGCCTTCACTTTCTCCAGCGCGGCCAGAAAAGCCCCTTGAGTGACGCCGAGAGTCTCAGCAATCTTCTGTGATTCCTCCAGAAGTTGGACAAAGTCGTCGTGTCTCGTCAAGAGCTCAGCCATCGGTATAGGTGGCGCCACAACGCTGCTGCTGCCGTCTGGCACCAGCGCAGGAGTAGATCCAAGCGGAATGTAAGCAGCCTGCTGTGGTTTCGCAGGTAGACCCGCTTGTTCCACCTTGGGCGCTGGGTTAGGACCAGCTCTGAGCACAGCTTCGAAACTAAGCGGCTCCTCCAACGGTCCAGACGTGGGCGGCAATGGTGGTGGCTGCCCGCTGTTGCTGTCTTGACTTGCCGCGGAAACAGGAATAGACGAGTCTAAGGGAAGCGCATGAGCGCACGAACAATCCGGGTCCGGCGACGGCAGCTCCTTGATGAGCATCCGAAGTAGTTGTGCGAACTGACGTTGGGCGTATGTTATTTGTGGCGCAACGAGGGAGGTGGGAAAAAAATCGAAAGTGCACTCGTTCTCGGTTTCTTTAGGCTTCTCGTCTGGGGAGGTGGGCGAGGTGTGTGGGCCAGGACAGGAAGTCGTATTCGGGAGCGTTGGAAGAGTGTCTTGAAGTTCAACATTGTCCGGTATTCGTGGCAGAGCGTCTCGATGTTCAACATGGTCGTCCGGTTTGGCCACACTCGCATAAGCCACGCTCGCAGTCTTCCATTGCTCAGCAGCCATAGTGGATTTGTCCCGGTGAAGGTTAGGTGGCGGAAATGAGGAAGAGGAAGGAGCAGTAGCGTATCGTTTGGTGGCAGTCATGATCTGTGATTGACCTTTCTCTCTGATTATGTTGGGGGATGAATTGTACCTGATGCGTAGGTAATTGAGGTAGCTGGTGATTATAACCTTGGGATTGGGAAGGTTTCTCTTCGAAATGCATGCAAGGCACTGTCTGAACCTCAGGTTGCAAAGGCTGAGCTGAGGCACTGCGAAATCCCTTGCATCAAAGTAGGCTATGCTGCATGAAGTCTTCACCGGAGCCGCCACCAGCGTCGCGCAAAGATAAATCGCAAGACAACATGTTCCTCACGATCGATTATCAATCGTCAAAAATACTCTTGCCATACATATTCCCCAACTGCTGCCTAGCATTCCCCTCTGCCCTGATGTTCTGATAACAATGCCTCGCACCCGAAGTCGGGCCCACGTAATCCTTGGCGATATAGTCCCCCGAGTTCTGGCGTGCGAGATCCGTCGCGACGATATTCTCGTAGAAGTGGCCCGTCGAAGCTTTGATGATGGCTTCAACGAACCGGGGATCAACTTTAGTCGCCGCATGCTTGAGAATCGTAATGTCGTTGTCTTTGGTTTGGACGTTGGCGTTGGGATTCTGCTGCGTGTAGGCGGGCAGCAAGTCGAGTTTCTGAGCGTCTGCGTCTGCTTGTTGTTGAAGGGCTGGTGCGAGGCCCTGAGACAGGCTTTCGAGCTCTTCGATTTTGAAGCGGACAGTTTTGATGATGTTCTCGACTTTGTCTTTGTCGTGCAGGGCCCAGACGATTTTGGAACGGAGGCTTGGTTTCGTCTTGGCTGTGTTGCCAGTACTTCTGGTGCTGCTGACGTGCATCTTTTGCAGTTTTTCAGTCATGCTGGCGACGTTGTCGGATTTGTCTTTTGGCTGGTAGCGTTCGGCGGTCTTGCACAGGCTTTTGAGGTTGTTGTTTACGCTTTCTAGAGCCTGTTCGGCGAGCTCGCCGTCATGAGCTGTGTTCGATGGTGCACATTTGCGGTAGGTTTCTTCCCAGCGGCGGAGGCGGCTCCCAAGGAGTGTGATGATGAGGGCGTCTTCTTGGTAGTCTCGAGAGCAGTTCCTGCCAGCGTCAAGACGGTCGAATGTGAGCATGCAAGTTTCGAAGAGACTCGCTAGTGCCACGCCTCCTACTACAAGACCTGCCACTTCAGCCATGATCTTGAGTTAGAGATGAGTTGAAGTGGGTAAAGGCTGATGTCTCGAGCCTGGAATAATCAGCAGCTTACAAAATATTTATCACGATTGTCACCTACTACTGCGTCGGAGACTGGCGCAGTAACACCTCAGCCTCACCAGCTTACAGCCCGGCCAGTGACAGCGTTCATCTGTTCGCTTAACGCTGCCCTAGATCTGCAGGCTGCGCATGATGGCGAGGTACATCCCGAGCGAGGGTGTGTGAAAGGCGGCTGCATACATGCAAGCTCTCACTGACGATACTTCGCTATGCTCGAGTGCTACTCGAGTATCATATGAGAAGGAAGATGTGGTAAATGAGATGACTGTGATGGATCCATGTTGTGTCTGAAAATCAAGCAACAGTGTTGTCGCAACGAAGCTCGGAGATGTGACGTCTGAAGCCCGACTCTTCACAGCTCAACTCCAACAACACTCTCCACTGACACACCGAAACCACATCGGTACACACACTCTCCTCCGAGCAAGAAAGAAAGACATTACCAGGATAAAACAAAACATGGCATCCCTCAAAAACAAGCTCATCAAATTCGGGCCCTTCACCGTAACCTCCCAAGTACGAAACCTACCATAGACCCACGAGAACCAGCCTGAGTACAACACAGAACCAGAAGCTGAGAAAACGGTAGGTCTTCCACACAACCCCCCATACCTTCGCCCTTGTGAACCTCAAACCTCTCCTCCCCGGTCACATCCTCGTCTCCCCTCACCGCGTGCTCCCCCGCCTGGCCGACCTAACTCCCAACGAACTCGCCGACCTCTTCCAAACCGTTTCCCGAATCCAACGGACCTTGACGCGCCTCTACTCCGCCGAAGCGTTCAATGTAGCGGTCCAGGATGGCGCTGCGGCCGGGCAGAGCGTGCCGCATGTGCATGTGCACGTGATTCCGAGGAAGAGCGGGGATAAGGGTGGTGGGGACAAGGTGCATGAGTGGTTGGAGGGGGAGGAAGGGAATGTGGGAAGGCATCAGACGGAAGGAGTCGTTGGAGGGGAGAGGGAGGTGGGTGGATGGGTCAAGGATGAGGATAGGAAGCCTAGAGGGATGGAGGAGATGGAGGCTGAGGCGAAATGGTTAAGGGAGGAGATGGAGAAAGATGCGAAGGATGAGGAGAAAGAGAAGTTGTGAGCGTGTCGAAATAAAGCTGAATGTCGCGACGTGTAGAACTCTGTTGCAAGGAATATCGGAGCGAAATTGAATGACATTCTTGCTCAACTGCTTCTTGGGAGAGTTCGCGTAACCCATCAACAACAGTCTCGAAATCGTCCTGAAAGTACTGACACTGTACATTGTCGAAATTCAGTAATGCTCTGCTGTATACAAGTAACAAGCCCCGACCAGCGCGTACCTGGCCTGTACACCAAACTGCGCCGCTCGCTAGCTCCTGCTTCTGCCTCTGATATGACAAAATCTTTCTTCCCAATCCCCTCGCAAATGCAAGCCATTAAACGCCAGTATCCGTGCAAGCTTCGTTTCATGCCGTGAAAGAGAAAAGAGGATAATAAAGGGAAATCAAGCCTTCGACAGTTTAGTTTGCGAGAATCGTCTTGACCATGTCTGCGGAAAATTCTCGTTAGTACTTGTCTTCTCGTAAAGCGCTCATACACCAGCAACAACTCACCCATGTAGTTCAGCTCGCCTGAGCTGGTGTCCACAGCCTTGAGCAGCTCATCAACCTCCTCGTCGCTCATCTTCTCGCCCAAGTTTGTCAGAATGTAGCGGAACTGGCCCACTCCGATAAACCCTGTGAGTTCTTTATCGAATACTTGGAAACCGCGGCAGTACTCTTCAGGCTCGCCGGGGTCGCGGAAGCCACCGGGACGGTTGAGGACGCGCTGGAAGTTATCGAAGTCGACTGGATTGCCGTGTGGTCAGTATTTGTCTTTCGCGCGCGCCTTTCGCGGCTAGCAAGTTCGGGTGTTCTTACAGTCGCCGCCCATCTGAGCCTCGAGGTCCTTAATCTCTGCCAGGGTGGGGTTCTGGCCGCATGCTCTGAGGAGATCACCCAGGTCGCCGAGTGCGACACGGCCGTTGCCGCGCTTGTCGAAGAGGGAGAAGGCCTCCTTGAAGTTTGTGCTTTGCGCCTGTTGGTCCATGGCTGGTTAGCGGTCTGTTGGGTAGTTGATTTCGCGAGTGTGTTTGTTTGCGGGCTCTTGTATGTGTGCGCGCGAATGTGCTAGTGGAAGTGACTGGAGGATCGGCGGAGAAGAACGAGCGACTGAGGGGTTGTGGTGTGGTGGTGTTGTTGTTGACAAGCCGGGCGATTTTGGGTTCGGCCGTCTCTCACAGGACCACAGCACAACTCCTGTGGCACCCTCGGAAGAGCCGCTGCAGGGTCCTATTGGCTGTTGGCTGTACGTACCATTCTGGCCGATGTGGATCGAAGGGGGGTTTGTAAGATGTTGGTTGTTGTGTCGATTTCGAGGTGAAGGTGATCTCGCTGAGTTGTAGTTGTTGGTGGAGGAGTGGAGTGAATGTCGACTGTTGCTTCTCCCCTGCGGGAAATTGATGTTAGCGGGCGAGGATGAGGCGCAAGTCAAAACGTTATGTTCGCAGGGTGGAAGGTGCAGACGCAACACCGGCTTCATCTCCACGGCAACCATCTCTCACATCACTCCCCGCCGTGAAGAGAACACATAGGACATACGTATATAACGATTGACGACATCGTCCGACGATCACGGAATGAACTCATTGATAATACAGCTGCTCATGTTTTATAGAGTTGTCGATAGTGAATATTCCATCAACAAAAAACATCACTTCCGTCTCGCCATGATCAGAGCAGATCCCCACTCGATCTTGACCACGTTCTCATCATCCTTGAAGATGGCATCCTCCTTCGCAATGAGATCAAACAGTTCATCCACAACATCTCCCTCTCCGCCCTTAGACTTCGCAACCTGCCCAGGATGTGTCTCCTGCCACCCGTGAAAGCTGCTCCAAGTCCTCACATACTCCTTGACCGCCCCAACACTACTCTCCGTCTCCATGAACAACGTGCCCTCACCCGTGTGAGGCCCTTCAGTACCAGGCTCATACTCGATCCGCTGCACATCCTCCCACTCCTCCGTCGGCGGCTGAATAATCCTCAGTTTATCCTGCACGTACGATCGACCGGGCTGAGGCCAGTACGAACCCATCAGATCAGGATGAGTGTCGTAAGCGTAGTGCTGCAAGATCTGCGAGGCCTTTGGAAAATCGACAAACACATGGTCCTTGTAACCCCAGAAAGCCAGCGTGCCACCTTTCCTCACGATACGGCTCATCTCAGGCCAGAGCTTAGCATAGTCGAACCAGTGTGCCGCTTGCCCGGCTACGACCATGTCCACGCTGGCATCCGGGAGCGAGTTTGAGCCTGCTTCGGCGCTGCCTTCGTGGAATTCAAGGCCGGAGAATTGAGAGGTTGGCGACCCTTCGCGAGCTTGTTTGATCATACCAGGGCTGGGATCGGTTCCAGTGGCTTTGTCGAAGTGCTTGCTCAGCTCGCGTGTTACGATGCCGGTGCCGCAGCCTAGATCCAGACATTGCTTCTTGGACCCACGGTGGAAAGCAAGGACTTTGTTGTATAGACTTGCTGGATATGATGGTCGGAAAGCAGCATATGAGGCATGCGAAAAGGTTGATTTGCTGGATTGTGAGTCTGTAAGATGATGTGCTCTGTAGGCTTACTTAGCCTGGAAGGACTGCTGTGAGATACTCACGCGAAAGTCGCCATGATGCCTACACCTTTCTTGAACTTTGTAATTCAGCGAGTAGATGGGATTGACGAACGGTCTCTCTTTGGAATGATATATATTATTGGAAGATGCCCGACATCGCCACCGACATCGCTTGGATTAAAGTCGTCGGCTTTGGATTCCTCCGGCTCGCGTGCTACTGACATCATAGCCGCCAACATCCAACATCAACGCGTCTGCTATCGTCCAGTGCAGCTATCGGCATTTATCAATATATTTCCTCTGGCAGACCAGTGAACCAAGAAATTTTCCCTCTACTCAAGAGAGAAATAAACAAAAGAACCGCCCCGAAATGCCCGCAACGACCAGATCACAAAACAAACTCTCAAACCCTACCACAACCACAACCACAACCTCCACCACCAACACCACCACCTCAAAACCAAACATGCAAACCGCCGCCCGAACCTTCATGTCCTCCCCCCTCATAGCCGTCGCCGGCGCCTCCTCCAACCCGCAAAAATTCGGCCACAAAATCTTCGCCTGGTACCTCTCCCAAAACTACACACCCACGCCCATAAACCCCTCCACGCCCTCGATAAAAGTCCAACAAAAAACCTTCGAAACCCTTCCCTCGCCTTCTTCGCTCCGCGAACCCGGCAAGACGAGTCTGAGCATCATCACACCTCCGGAGATCACGAAGCAGATTCTGAAAGAGGCGCGGGACGCGGGTGTCAAGGCGGTGTGGTTGCAGCCGGGCAGTTTTGGCGCGGACGAGCTGGCTTATGCTGAGAGGGAGTTCCCTGGGGCGGCGGTGGGCGGGTTTGGGGATGGGACGGTGGGTGGGGAGGGGTGGTGTGTGCTTGTTGATGGGGAGAAGGCTTTGCGGGAGGCGAAGAGCGAGAGGGAGGAGAAGTTGTGATGAGGGTTATAAAAGGACCGTGTTGTTGGAAGCAGGTGGTGGCGGTGATATTTCTTGTGACGCCAGATTTGCGTCGCTGTGTTCCACTACATTGTCACGGGCTCTCCTCTTGATATATCGTTGAGTTCTTGTTTTTTTTTTCTTGGGAGCGATGTTGTAGGGCAATTTGTTCTATACCACACCGTACGCGTTGTTCTTGAGCGTGTTAGTGTATTGATATGGGGTCCATAGAGGAAACGAACTTCAACCAGCCTGGCCAAAAGAGAGCTTTTACTTATGCAACGGATTAGCATCCCATCCCGATCATTCTACCTCCCTCCTCCTTAGCAACACCTTCCCACCATCAACACCGCTTCTACCGGCCAGACTCTCCTTCAACACACCCGCCTCTACCAAGTCCCTCACGAGCTCATAGATAACGCCATCGCACCCTTTGGCCGCCATGACATTAACCGTAACAGGCATCATCTCCAAATGCCCCGTAATCTCCGAAAAATACTCCACCTCCCCAACCGGCAGAACGAAATCCGGTCCGCCCCCAAGCGTAGACATCATCTCCAGAGTCCAACCAGTGGGGGCCTTAGGCGGACCTTGGTAGGCATTGCGGTAGTGCGTCGAGCCCGCCGCAGAACCGACGTAGAACAGCAGCGCGTCGCTGCAGGTTTCTGCATTCGGGGGGAGGATGTGGGATGAGAACCAGGACGCGAAGTCGGCGCGTTTGGCGTTTTCTTCGTCGAGTTGGGTTGGCGGGAAGGTTTCGCCAAAGGCCCAGCGGGCTAGGGGGGAGGGGTTGATGAAGGGTTTGCGGCCGGCGTGGGCGGCGGCGTAGTCGGCGTAGAAGGGGTCTCGGATTGCCTTGATTTGCGATTGGGCGATTAGGATCGGGTAGGTCAGGTTTGTGTAGGTTTCCAGCGGGGTGCTGGTGTTTGAGGTCAAGGCCCAGGAGGTGGGAAGGTCGATTGCGGTCGTGGTGTTTGCTTTCAAGAGGGAGGTAACTTGGGAGAGGAAGTTGAGCAGGAGGGCGTCGCCGGGTTTGGTGGCGTTTGTTGGGAAATCGGTTGTGAGAATGCGATTGGGGCGTGCGGAGGGGAAGCTGATGTTGCCTGCGTAGAGGATTCTGGAGGCTTCGGCCCAGAGGAGAGGGTCGCGTGTGAGAAAGCCGGGAGTGTCTAGCATTGGGGCAAGAGGCATTGCGCCTTTGAGTGAGACGAGGTCGTGGCTTGGTCTGTTGCCGTAGATGCCTTGGACGTTGGAGGGAGCACGGATTGAATCTCCAGTGTCGCTGCCGAGGGTCAGATCCAGCCAGTCGTAGGCGGCAGCACCTGCTGCTGGACCAGAGGATGAGGAGCCTGGGTCTTGGTATCCGTCGCCACGAGGATTGAATGGGCTGAGTTGGTCGACCCAGTCTGCGGTCGGGCGTTCTCCGTTGGCGAATTGAGAGGTCTTCATCTTGCCGACGATCACGGCTCCTGCATCAATCAACCTTTGGACGACGAGAGCGTTCTCCTTGGCTGGAGGATAAAGGTGGTACCAAGCTCTGTTTCCGTTGGATGTCCGTACGCCAGCCATGTCGAAGATATCCTTGATACCGAGGCGCACGCCAGCAAGCGGTTTATCGGCAGTTTTGGTGTAATAAAGTCGGGATGGCACAGCGACCGCCAAGGCCATACCAGCGATGTTGGCTGGAAGAATGCTGAAGGATCCATCCGCAGCTGGGAACACAGTCTCGGAGAAGGCGTCCACGAGATCGCTGTAGAGTCTCCACGCCTGGTAGACGTTCCCCGATGAGGACAAGAAGTAAGGGCCGTTAGGTATGCTATCGTTTGACGAGACAGCATTACTCCAGACGGCAGTGGTCACATTTTGAACGCTGCTCAACTTCGGGGCGAAGCCGTATCGACCATAAGAATGCTGACCGGTGTATTGAATGTAGACAGACTCTAGGAAACCAGGAGAAAAGACGTCGTCAGCTGAGGTGAAGTTGGAAACGGCACCCTCGAATGCTTGATCATTGTACGAGAAATCGTCCGTTGCGATGACAGTCAAAGGTGTCAAATCGGAGCCTTTGATCTGTCGAGGGAGGGAGGATGTATCCAACACCGCGACAGGTTCCGATGGGACGTAAAATGATGTTCCGTCAAGCTGAACAGTCCGGCCTGTTCGTGAAAAGGTTGAAGCGAGAGTGGGCAACAAGAAGTTGAACGCCAGCAAGGCGGCATGGAGTAGAGAAGGCATGGTGGTCTTGCGTGTTGGATCTGAAGAAGGAAATCTCTTTCACCACGCCGTGACATGGCCCAACTTATGTCTGTTTCCGAGTCTCTGGCTGAGGTCCAAGCACCGAAGACGTAAAAGTCAATTGCGATGAAGGATGGCATGATCGTCAATGCATTGTTCCATCGGAGTGGAACGTGAGTTCTTGGTCCACGCGGTCTTCTTCGCCGGCTCTATGTTAGTGAAAATGCGGCTTATCCTAACACGTGCGTGGCTATAGCAGCGAGTTCCTCTTGACCTACGTGTGCTAGTCGTCCTAATTTGAAAGTGCGGCCAAAGGTACAAACGCAAGGACTTAAACATTCGCAATACTGGGCTTGGTCATGCAGGCGCAAAACACCCGTCCATGTACATTTTCACAATATTATTGTCGTTCGTCGACTCCTGGCTGGATGGGAAGTGTGGCTTCTTCTTGGATGGTGGATTGCTGGCATAACGTCGCTCATCGCAAGTACATCAAGGTGCACGTTGATGCTAGACTTGACTTGGTGCGATGTTTGCGCAAGATGGCGTGGATGAAAAGCCGCCGACAAGGCCTTGTTGTCGAGCCAAGCGTCGTGCCAAGTGCAGCAGCGGCGATCTCGTCGTCGTTTTTTCTCGGCTTTTACGCGATCGCAACTGGAAAAGAGTCCAAAACTCCGGTCCGACACTGAATCATCCGGGTGAAGTATGGGTTGCGTGAAATATGGAAGTGCTGTCGTCGGTTTCTTTTACCCCATAGTAACGCTAATCATGTGCGGGTGCTCCGGTTTTAGGTCGTGTTTTGGGGCGTGGAGACATGTGGGTGGATGATTGACTTGATGGGAATTAGGTAATCGGAGCTTCTCTGGGAGCGTTACAAGCCGAACTGTTTAGCATTTACCACCTTTAGTCAACACGCCTGTCGTGAACCGGTCGATAGTTGTGCTCATACGTTGGAGACGACTCGCAGCCGGAAAGCAACTGGACAATCTCTCTGGTCTTCACATCGTCTTCACTTCACTCGTCTCCTCGGATGACGTCTTGGTCGCGATATCGGAGACCCGGATAGGATGTAGGTTATGCCCATCATTTGCGGGCAGCCTTCCCAAAACCTCGCCTGATGGCTAGATCCCAGACGGCGACGAGGTGATGGAACACTGTGCATCTGACGATGATTGATGCATACCACCAGCTCCAGGTCGGTTGGAACACCACGAGGCATCTGAGATTCGAGGTCGGAAAAAAGTCAGACCGACCGCAAAACGAACTGCAAAAACGCCTTCCGTATTCGGTATCGGGTACAACGCATGCTGCCGGCGTCGGCCAACGTGATGCGAGTGACTAAAGAGTCTTACATGGCCCATGAACTCGGTCCGTATACATATAATCGCCAAAAACAGAGACAACACACGTTCTGCGTTGTTATCACATCCCTGAATGCCGCATGGCATCTATCACTCGTCCCCTTGGTTGGTTCAACTGGTTCTACCATGAGTTCGGCCTGGTATCCATCCAGGCTACAGGCCGAAATGCCTACCTCATCATCACTGCGAGGACGATGAGGATGATTTCTTTCGGCATGACACAGGTTATGTTGGGTGAGAGACTACGACTAACATAGTCCTCCGAATACTGAACTGATCCCATCTAGCGTTGTTCTTCGCCGAGCTGAAATTCACCGACTTCCAGATCGGCCTCTTCATGACACTCACTCTACTCGGAGACGTCTTTCTAGGCATATTCCTGACTATGATTGCGGATAGGGTTGGAAGGAGGCGCATATTGTTTGCCGGTTCAGGACTCATGATCTTGTCGGGTCTTGTCTTCTCATACTTCGAGAACTTTTGGATCTTGCTTCTCGCAGCAATTGTTGGTAAGTCTGAAGGCAACTTACTAATCGCATTTTGTCTGAAAAATTCTAACAATGTGTAGGTGTGGTCAGTACGACGGGCGGGGATTTTGGGCCGTTCAGAGCCATTGAAGAGTATTGCCCGCCAAGAGCCGGCTGTGAATTGATCAGTGAACTGACAACATTGCCAGATCCATCATATCACAACTTACGACGCCAACGAGTCGATCTGATGTACTCGCCTGGTATGTGACCGTGTCAACATGGGGGTTATCCATCGGCTCCGAAGCTGCAGGCCGCATCATCGAACACCTGAACGGCGGCAAAGGCTGGACATTGACCGACGCATATCACTCTATATTCATTGGCTATGCAGTCATGGGCTTGGTGAACTCTGCTCTTGTCTACTTCATGACCGACGCTTGTGAGGCAGACAATACTTCCGACAAGTACGCACAAGTATCACAGAACGACAACGACGACGTAGAGCTAGACGAGCAGGATCCTTCACTCCGACCAACACCCAAAACTCCCGAACCTCCTCAAGCCGACAACAAAACGTGGCTATCCTGGATGGGCAGCTGGCTCTCAAACATCTCAGCTCCCACCCGCCGAATCATGTACAAGCTCTGGATCCTTCTCATGGCGGACAGCGTCGCAGACGGAATGGTTCCCTTCGCTCTCTGCAACCTGTGGCTAGAACGAGAATTCCAACCCTCCAAAGCAACGCTCGGAGACGTCACAGCCATCTCATACCTGCTAGGAGCAATCTCCAGCATTTTTGCCGGACCGCTAGCCCGGAGAATCGGCTTGATCAACACGATGGTATTCACCCACGTCCCGTCTTCCGCAGCCGTATTCCTCTTCGGCTTGCCGTCTCACTTCTGGATGTCGATCGTCTTACTGTTCATTCGTGCCGGTCTCAACAATATGGATCAGGCACCGCGCGCGGCTTTCATCGCTGCTGTCGTGAAGCCGGAAGAGCGCACGGCGGTCATGGGAATTACGAGCACGCTGCGTACGCTGGCTGCTATGGTTGGACCTTCGATCACTGGACTTCTGGCCGCTGGCGATAGATTCTGGATCGCTTTCCTTGTAGCCGGTGCTCTTCGCCTGGCTTACGACTTTGGACTTTACGCTTTGTTTGTGAACATGAAGCTGCACCAGCATGAGACCGTGGCTCCTTCAGAAATTCCGAACGAAAGGCGTCGATCTAGTAGCAGCGACGATCTTGAGGATGGAGAACATGAGTCTTCAAGGTGATGGTCTCCTTTCAAATTTATTGGTGCGATTTGTACGCTTTTTCCACAGACTACATACATACTCTCAAGCATGATCGATAGCCGACGGACCAACTCCGAGATCGACGGTGAAGATGTAGAGCGGTTTCTGAACAAAGCTGGTGCCATTGTTGAAGGGTGTGCCTCTGTTCAACTGTGCGGCAGGCATCCAAAGCTTCTGCTTTGAGTCAATCCACATAGCGTCCACCCATAGCAGACGCTCATCGCGAATGAACACAGACATCGTACCGTTTGGCGAGATTCTGAGGATTTCCTGCCGGTCAAGGCCGCTGACGTATACATTGCCATCTGCGTCGATGGCTGTGCCGCCTGGAAGGTTGTTAGTTCTGGTGGGTAGAGATCTAGAAGTGGATGAAAGATTGGATGTTGTTTGAAGACTGACCTGTCGAGGGAGTAGGAGCGTATGGCTGAGGGTACTGCGGCAGAACACTCGCCAGTGATGAGTTGTAGAAAGCCTGGTCGAGATACTTGGTCTCAATCCGATACATGCCGCCGTCGCAAGACTGATAGTACAGCCACATAGCATCAGGCGAGACTTCCAGCTGATCGGCGTAAATGTATTGGAAGCCACCATCAGCACCACGTAGAAGTCTGCCTTCAGCAGACACAGGCATGCTGCCGCGCGTAGAAACGTCGTTTTCCAGCACCCGTCGAGCTTCGCCAGAGGCGATGTCGAGAACGATCAACGCCGGCACACCCGCATCAGTCAGATAGGCTTTGCCGGACTCCGGATTGAAGCGGATGTCGTCGAGCAAGCTCTGGGCGAGAGTTACATTGCCCATAGGATAGACCCGTGTTACTTCGTCGGTCGTGACATTGATGGTGACGAGTTTGGGCCCCTCAGGCAGAATCACTGGTTCGCCGAAAGACGGGCTTCCGACGTCTACAATCCATAGCTGGCCATCGGGTCCGATACGTTGGCTGTTAATGCGGACGAAGTGCGTCGAGGGGTCTTTGGAGGCGTTGTAAGAATTCCATTTGAGGTTCGGGTATGGCACGGTTGTGTTCCCGATCGATTCGACTACCGTTGGACCTGTAGAGCCGTCCACGCGGGCATAGAGGAGAAACGTTCGACCATCGGGAGTAGTGCTGACACCATTGACTGGAGTCTCGCTGACGACGGCAGTATCCAGGCGTGGATCCTTTTCAGCAAGCACCAAGCTCCAGAGGAAGGTCGAGAGCAAGGTGAGACGATGGATCGGGAGCATTCTGGCAGAGGTCTAGCTTTGGCTTTGCGATCCGGATACTGCGAAGTTGCCTCGATGTGAGACTACTTAGGCAAGTCGGTATGAGCTGTCTTCCATAAGAGCATGATCTTACAGACAATGACGTCGAGACAGGTGCCGGACTCAAGGCTAAAGACTGCATTGCCGAAATCTCCAATGAATGTAAGACGATCGTCGTGCGGAGAAGTCGGGACTCTATGTAGGCATCGAGCTTATCAATGGCAAAGAGGCTTATTATAAGAATTGTTGAATGGTGTATATATAGAAATGAACCGCATGCTTATCTGCAAAACTCAACATGAATGACTTTCCCGGGTATCCTTGTAATTAAATCCTCGAAACTCTCGCTCTCCACAAAATGCCATTTTCCCAAACTCCTTCTATTATGCTGTATCGTTAGTATGCGTCGTATAAAAATCGTAATATTACAAAGCGAACTCCGGGCGATCAATAGTGAGACTCTTGCAAAAGTGCCGCTTCCAGAGTATTGTGACCGCCAACAAAGATAGTCAGGACTTCTGGGTTCGTGCCGGTCACGACACCAGCTGTGTCGGATTCGTTGTCGACAGACACGTCATCGTAAGAGAAGGCGTAGCCACGGTTGTCGAGTTGGTTTGCGTGGACAATTGCGCTGTACCAGTTCTTGGTCTCGCTGCCGGCGTAGTATTCACTGGGCTTGACGAATGGTTGAATGTTGCCGTCCTTGATGAGGAATGTGCCGCGATTGAAAGCTGCGCACAGGCGAGGCACAATAGCTTTGTGGACGTCATTGTCGTCTTCGAGGATTGCAAATGGTCCAGTGTTGCAACCGAAGATGTCTTCAGCGGTGGGAGCAGCGTA
>Ga0265797_10003219_pt1 | contig 26387 bp, 11 predicted proteins | sample P2T30metagenome_FD_192433 | JGI IMG/M metagenome (GOLD analysis project Ga0265797, IMG submission 192433) | Plant litter microbial communities from East Loma Ridge, Irvine, California - P2 T30 | ecosystem: Environmental > Terrestrial > Plant litter > Unclassified | place: USA: California... | reverse complement strand
CTTCTGTTTCAGAGGGCATTATAACCAGACTTTGTTGTGTAATGAGAAGATAAAGGTAGAGGACGCGTCACGCGCGCGTTTTGACCGGCTCGCTTGCCTGACCGGCTCGCTTGCCAAGTACGTTAAGCAGAGTGGCGACGTCAGCAGCTGAGTAAAATCGTAACTCCACGAGATTGCATCGAAAGGTCAACAACGGATTCAGCCCACCAATCTTGCGTCTTGTCAGCAACTGTACCAGGGGATTGACTTCCCACTCGAATAATGATATTGACTTGGCGGCGACCATGTTTCGGTCCGTCCCAAACACCTGAGCAGATGTTTCCTTTCTCCCCCAACAAGCTCCTCTCGCCATCTTGCCATCGACGCAAAGATGCATTTGTTCACCGCACTGATCACCACTCTGCTTCTCGCAGGTACTGGTACTCAAGCAATCATCCTGCCCGACAATTTCACCATCATCGAAATCGTCCCCTTCGACCCAGAGTACCTGTACAAAGAAGCTCAAGGCAACCCGAACGTGCCTCTCGTCAACGCATCTTTACGTTGCTCACGGGATTACAAATTTGCATTGGAAATATATGAAGTCGAAGGAGAGTATTGGCACGGCGTATCTAAGAAGCAGATCAAGGACGTAGCCAAAAAAGGCGGCTTGATGACCGGCTGGGAATTCGAGTCGTGGGAAGAGAATTCCTGCGACTCTGGCATGGCGGTGACGAGTACCAGTGTATGCCCTAACAGGCCAGCTGGGTGGCGCGCAAAGGTGAGTTACTGACTCCTTGGATCTTATTCGCGTCCGAGGACCCGAGAGTAAGTGTGGCAATTTGCTGATGTTTGATGGTGATCGTGCAGTTCAACAAACCGATGCTCTTTGGGAGGCCGGAGGTAATACTGAAGGCTTTTGAGAGGCTGACTGGGATGTTTGGGAAAGACTATGCTAGGACCGAGTTCCTGATGTCGAACGGGACGGCCCAGATTTCGAGCTTCACGTGGGAGGATTATCCTGAAGAAAACAAATTGTTTGTATGTTGACCAGCTTGAGCTGTGGGCTTTAATCGCGTGGCGAACGCTTTGTCGGCCGTGTGGAGTTTCAGTTTTGCGAATGGTGGGAGCGTTGTACAAACTACGTTCTGCTATAAGGGAGCCCATGACAAACAGGATGTGGCTTGATGAGTGGCAAGAACTTTAGCCTGATTTTGGATCTGTATATCGATGTAAAGTATCATGTTCCACAAGTTCCGCATGACTACACTTCGCTACTTCTCTCTAACCATCATCGTGATCTCGTCTAGCAAATTCACCGTCTCGGCCGGGTTCGCGATCCACGCTGTCGTACTCGCCAGTCGTGCTTTGAAGTCGTTCGCTCCTGCGCTTAGGAACTGGTCGCCGACGTGCAGAGACCTGCCGCCTTCGATGCCGCCGAAGTATTGCTGGCAGGCCATCACTCCCCAAGATTTGTCGCCAATGTCGACGAAGATGTCGTTACCGCCTAGACATGAGGAGAGCTTAGCAGACTGAAACTTGTATGTAGGAAAGATATGGTGTTCTTACCGTTGAAGGCGCAGAAGGGAATCCGCTTGCCGGCTTCAGATAGTTCCTGATATATGGTTAGAAGATGTTAAGTGGGCTTGTTCGTGATTTAGAGAGCTTACAAGAATCCTCTGTGTTACTAGAACAGTCTCTTCCAGCTGCTCTCGCGCAAGCTTAGTGCCTTTGCTCGGGTAGATGCCCACAGCGCGCTCCTTGCGCAGTACAGACACAGGTAACTGCATGGTGTGCACACAGTCCTTCAGTGCACTCTCTGCAACATCAAGGAGCGCTGTCACATTTTCTTCCGTCCAGCTCTGCATCTCAGGTAGCATCCAGTCAGCTTTGGGCACAGACTCGAGCTTGCAGTCGACATCAGGTGTGTATGTGAAGAGGAAGTTTGCTTCGCCACCCATGACCACGAGGCGGTTGCGAGCTTGCTCTCTGAGTTCGCTAGCTGCCACCGCATCGAGTAAACCGTAGAGTCGCTCGTAGTATTTGTGTGCTTCGAGGTAGCCTGCAGCCGTAACGATTCCAATCCGCGAGCCGTTACGCATGAGGTCTAGGATGCGCGGGATGACAGGGTTATCGGGAGTGAGAGACTCGCCGTCGTCGTAGAGAGTGACATCTCCGTCGAATGTGACCAGGTCCAGTCTGCTGTTGCGGACAATCGACATGGCCTGGGCAGTGTTCAGCACTAGACGAATGTCATTGAAACTGGGTGGCACGAAGCGACGCGAGCTGATGCAGCGCTTCGCATCTTGGTAGTTGAAGGCATCTTGGAGTGGTAGTGGCGTGAAGAAGGTTCCTACGGATGGCACGAGGAGCTTGAGCTTAGAGGCGTGGCCTGTGCCGGATCGCTGGTGGGCAATATGGTCGAGGATCAGGTCTTCAACATCCTTCATGATCTGTGAGTAACGACTGTGGGCATTGACAGCCATAGCCGCCACATCGGGACGAGAGGATTCATGGACGGCTGTTGGCTGGGAGAGGAGGACGAATGGCACAGCGAGCAAGCCTTTCACCCATTCGATCTATGACATTGTGAGAAACTTGCAATTTCTTCACTTATGGGAATACGTAGACATACAAGCTGATCACGACGGTGCGTCTGAATAGCACATTAGTGAAATTCTTCACGTGTTTATCTGATATGGACATCTGTCACCTTCAATGCATCTGTTTGCTCTGTCAGTGGGTGTTTCTCGCCATTGGAAGGTGACACTATTACTCACACTCAACACGGTATCTGGTAGTCATTCTGAGGGTACTTCTTGAGATTGAACTGATGTTTATTTGAGCAGTCACTTATACATCCAAGGCAATGTTTGCTATTGGAAGAGGAGATCTACCTTATGGGTCACTGCTGACTGTGCATGTGATTGTGATTGCGGCTGATCGCTGCCGACCGACGGCTTGTGACACCGCCTCCAAGCGCCAGAAGTCTAGGCTTCGGATCATCACCATCCGCGCTACCTCTAACCAGCAAACAACAAATGCATTGACAATTGTACGAGCAATCAACACAACCAAAATGGCACCACTAGCTTTCCAGCCCTGGCCGCTGGAAAAGCCCGAACCGCCTAATATCATCGACGTCCTTGCGCGCGTGCAAGTAGAACGCGGTCAACTGTTTCGCAACATCACCGAATCCTCGCTACAGGAGGAAATCGCCGCCGATGGAGCTCTCTCGCCTGACCAGAGCACTTCCGAGGACGAAGATGGCGAGCTGGAGCGCAACGAGTCGACCAGGAATGGCCAGCCAGTGTCGCGCGAGGAGCTGCAGCGCGCGAAGTTCGACATGATGCAGCAGGTCGGCATTGCGCATAACGAGATCATGATGGCTCTGGATTTTGTGTCTCTGCTGGAAACTGAACATGCTGCGCAGGCGCAGCACACTATGTCACAGGCTCTCAAAGACAGTGTACCGCCGAAGACTCTTGGAACGGACATCTGGGCACAGATGCCAGTGGACGAGGCAAAGCAGGCGCAGGACAGGGTGTTGGCAAGGAACGTGAAGATGCGGAGCTTGCAGCGAAGCGCGGACGATATACTTGGAGCGGCGAAGCGATTGGAGGATAACGTGCGCAAAGAGACACAGTTCTGGGACCAAATGCTGTCTATCAGCGGGAAGGGCTGGAGTATCTGTCGCATACCGAGGACTAAGAGGTTGGGTGTACGATACGGCTTCAGTGAGAGCGCGAGCGAGTTCTCTGGTCGCAATATTGCAGCGTTGAACAGTAACTCGGACGGCAGCATATCACTCGAACGTGGATTCGGATCGAAGCCAACTGGTTTGAGGGTTTCCGTCGTCCGCGACGGACAGGTAGTTGGCAAGTCATATTTGCCGTCTACATCTGACGACTCGGAAACAACGCTCGAGGCTCGTATTAGACATGCGAGAGACAGCATCTTCGATGAAGAGCTGTTCCGTGAGATGACACGCGAAAGCCGAACGATGTCCTCTATGGGTGTCACCATGAAAGGGCAAACGATCAGATTACCTACAGTGGGAGATGATGAATCCGACTCAACTGAGATACTTCTCGATCTCGTGCCTTTGGATCAGGAGACGGGCTCTCAGATCAACATTGCCAACCCAGACGATGCAGTCGCTCAAGCCATGGCTTTGGCTGCCAGGCTGATTCTCTCTCAAGCGCATCGTGAAAAGCTTAACAAGCGATCAGAGGTGCCATTACCAATGGCAGAACGCAAAGAAGAGAAGGCCATCATGTCAATACTGAAGCCACTGATCGTCTTCTCGCTGCACAAGTCGTCACTGCGTGCAGTCAACTCATACATTGACAACATCGCCGCAGTTTTGTCTTCAGCCAAAGTGGATGTGGCACCTTCACATGCTGTCTTCCAACTCCCAGAAACCACGCAGATCACAAATGCCTCCGAGCTTGTGTCAGTCCTCAAGTCTACATTCGTCTCGACCGCGCAGGTAAAGCTTAAGGCTCCTCGCGACGAAGTAAACGTCGCAATTACAGTCGAGAGTTCACTGGCACAAACACAAGACATGGCTTCGACTTTCATCCTGTCAGCTCCAGACGAGCAGCCTCTGCGTTTCGACAACATCGAGGATCTTGCACCTCTGATTGACGTTGCAATTGCATCAGGTCTTGCTGCGGGGTTGCGGTCGGCAGCTGACGAGAGTTGGAATCTCGACAAGAGAGAAGCACTTCTCAGTCTTGACGACAGCTCCCAGGGCGAGAGGAAGCATGTCTGGGTAGTTGTGAATGGTCAGGAAGGACGTTTGGCCTTGAGTTCGCTCCAGAAGAAGCTGGATTGGAAGATAGGTGGGGATTTGCCTGAGGTCGGGTTTTGGGACGGATGGGCAAGAATGGGGTAGATGACCTCTGATAATCAATAAGGCCAACATGCAATACATTCATGAACCTCGAATTATTTCCTCACCCGTCACCATTCTTGAACTCGTCTCAGCAACTCGTACCATAAGTTTGCCAAAGTTCTCATGTCCCCAGCAGTCGATCTCTCGCTGGGTACCCCGCCGTTATCGACATCGCTTCCAGCCTTTACAGTGTCGACTAATCAAGGCCGAGTTTCATGACAGGGTGTGATTACGATCGTGTCTGTGATAGCAGACAGCAACAAGACTCCTCGTCGTTGCACGTGTACTCGGCAGCCAGCTATCATAGTCACATCATGCCCACGGAAGACCGACAAACCACCAGACCGTATTCTCAATTTGCGGTGGCATGACGTTCTGGCTGGTACCTTGTACATACTAGCGTGGAAATCCGATCTGGTTGGCCGCGGATTGCACCGAAGTCCGGTGATCGCGATGCAGCTGGCATGTGTGCTTTTCTCAAGTGGCTTGCATGCTGTACCACTGAGTGAGACTGTTCAAGGTGGTTGAGGGAGCACGTGACGGCCACGTGGGTTTACAAATGTGTTGCAGTGTATGATAAACCAAATATGGTATCAGTCGTCTGTGAATGGTATATGCAAAACGTGCCTGACCAACCCCCCAGTCAATCTTACTTGCCGGTGACGCAGTTCGCGGGGCAGCTCCGGCGAAAAAGTGTATGTTGAGACATTTCTGGCTCGTGCCCAGCAGCTCAGAGCCTCACAGCAGTGGGAAACAACAGTCGATGCTTTGTGACTGCTCTCCTCTCACCATTGACCACTACCATCCTTCACTAACCTCCTCTCTCCTTCCCCAGCTGTCCCCACGCCCTGAGCAGCTCGAAGAGAGACACCCCGCGCTGTACAACATCAGCTGCGGCGACGATCGACACCCGCTTCAGTCTCTACATATACTACCACCGAAGGACCACCTCACTCTCTCAAAATGGCCGAAATCAACCTTACGCCGCCCGCCATGCCTAGTGGAAAGAAGAACATCGCTGTCATGACCTCTGGTGGTGACGCACCTGGCATGAACGGTGCTGTCCGAGCTGTCGTCAGGCAGACCATTGCTTCCGGCTGCACTGCCTTTGCTATCTACGAGGGCTACCAGGGTCTCGTGGATGGCGGCGACATGATCAAGGAGATGAAGTGGGAGGATGTTAGAGGATGGCTTTCCGAGGGCGGTACCCTTATCGGAACTGCTCGCTGCATGGCTTTCCACGAGCGCAAGGGCCGTTTGACTGCTGCAAACAACATGATTGAGAAGGGCATTGACGCTCTGGTCATTTGCGGTGGTGACGGCTCTCTCACTGGTGCCGACAGGTTCAGAGGTGAATGGCCCAGCCTTGTGGACGAGCTCGTGTCCACCGGCATGAGGACCGAGAAGGAGGTCAAGCCTTTCAGACACTTGAACATTGTCGGTCTGGTTGGCAGCATTGACAACGACTTGAGCACCACCGACGCCACCATTGGTTGCTACAGCTCGCTGCAGCGTATCTGCCAGGCTATCGACTTCATTGACGCTACCGCTTTCTCTCACCAGCGTGCCTTCGTCATCGAGGTCATGGGCAGACACTGCGGTTGGCTCGCGCTCATGGCCGGTGTCAGCACTGGCGCCGATTTCGTCTTCCTTCCCGAGAACCCGCCCTCCGACAACTGGCAAGAGGAGATGTGCTCCGTTGTGCGCAAGCACAGAGAGCTTGGAAAGAGAAAGACTATTGTCATTGTTGCAGAGGGTGCCCATGACAGGGACCTGAACCCCGTCTCCGCCTCGACCGTCAAGGATCTACTCTCAAACAACGTTGGTCTTGATACCAGGGTCACCACACTTGGTCACGTCCAGCGTGGCGGTACTGCTTGCGCATACGACCGCATGCTTTCCACTCTCCAGGGTGTGGAGGCTGTCAAGGCTGTTTTGGACGCCACGCCTGAGACCCCGTCACCTGTTATCTGCATGGTCGAGAACAAGATCGTTCGCAAGGGCCTGATTGAGGCTGTCCAGCTCACCAAGGATGTGGCCAAGAAGATCGAGGCCAAGGACTTTGCCGGTGCCATGGCAGGCAGGGATGCTGAATTTGGCGAGTACTGGCAGGCATTCAACTTCATGACCGCTACCAACAAGGATGATCACAAGCTTCCCGAGAAGAAGCGTATGCGCGTTGGTCTGATTCACGTGGGTGCGCCCGCTGGTGGTATGAACGCCGCTACCAGAGCCGCCGTCGCATACTGCCTGACCCGCGGTCACACTCCTGTCGCTCTCCACAACGGTTTCCCCGGTCTGATCAGGCACCACGCCGACGAGATGAGCTCTGTCAGGGAGGTTGACTGGCTGGAGGCCGAGAACTGGGCATCGAAGGGTGGTTCAGAAATCGGTACCAACCGTGGTCTGCCGTCAGAGGACATGGAGGTCGTTGCCAGCTGCTTCGAGAAGTACAAGATCGACGCTCTCTGGGTTGTTGGTGGTTTCGAGGCTTTCACTGCCGTTTCTGAGCTTCGCAAGGCTCGCTCCATCTACAGCTCCCTTAAGATCCCCACGGTCGTCATCCCAGCTACCGTGTCCAACAACGTCCCCGGTACTGAATACTCTATCGGTTCAGATACCTGCTTGAACGCCCTCATTGACTACTGCGATGCCATCAGGCAGTCGGCTTCCGCCTCTCGCCGCAGAGTCTTCGTCGTCGAGACCCAGGGTGGTGCCTCTGGATACATTGCCACCGTTGCCGGCCTTTCCATCGGTGCTCTCGCCGTCTACACACCCGAGGAGGGCATCCGCCTTCAGACTCTTGTCGAGGACATCAAGCTTCTCAAGGACCAGTTCACCAAGGACCAGGGCAACACCCGCTCTGGCAAGATCATCCTCCGCAATGAGAAGGCCAGCAAGACCTACTCCACCGAAACCATCGCAAACATTATCAAGGAGGAAGCCAACGGCAAGTTCGACTCCCGTTTCGCCGTCCCTGGCCACGTGCAGCAGGGTGGCACTCCCTCGCCCATGGACCGTGTCCGTGCCGTCCGTTTCGGTATCAAGGCCATGCAGCACCTCGAGGAGCAATTCGGCGCCAGCAAGGACGAGATCATGGCCAACCCTCTCAGCAGCGCCATCATCGGCGTGCGCGGCTCGCGCGTCAAGTTCAGCCCAATGGAGAAGATCGAGAACGAGGAGACTGACTGGAAGGACCGTCGTCCCAAGAACGAGTACTGGATCAACCTGATCGACACCGTCGACACCCTCTCCGGCCGCAAGTCGCGGGAGACTGTTGCTAGCCCTGACATCGCGCCCAAGGGAAAGACCGAGAAGCGCTAGAGAGAGTCTCGAGACTCGCGTTACATATACAATGATGATGGGTGCATGGAGTTGATTTTGCTGATGTTTTGCCTCCTTTTTTTTTGGGGATGGGGGAATTTGCTGTTATGAGTAGATCTGAGATGGTCTTACCGCTATGATATGGAATGAATTCTCTTTTCGTGCTGTTACTTGCGTTTATATATCTCATGTTTGTGCACTTGACATGACTGCCTTGTAAATTTCCGTCTCGGATCTGGTTTGTAGTATATATGTTTGCGTGGTGTATACATATGTGCTCAGTACATTACTGGTGTTTGTACAACCAAATACGTTTCGTTGAATATACCTACTTTTACAGTGCTTTCGTTTCTTTCTCGCCGAACAGAATGCCCATGAATTCGCCAGACGCCTTCGCTTATATATCACAAATATTCAGACACCAAATTCTCCCTCTCATCGGAAGCGCCTACAACACACCATCGTGCTCACCAGGCAGCCTCTTAACCCGCTTCTGCTCCCAGTTATCCAAATCCTTAGCTGCAAGTTTCTGTCGCAAGGATCGTATCAGCAATCCACACATGTATCCCAACCAAACAAGACCTCTCCTCTTGAAAAAAGCAAAGACTCACGTAGTACTCCTCCTTCATATCGATCCTGCGCCTGTCCTTGCCGATCCCCAATTTCTCATCCTCGGTCATCGTCTTCACTTTACGGTCGTGACGCTCGTAGCGTAGGGCTGTCGCGGGTGTGAGGAAGAAGCTGCCGAGCAGCATGGTGCCGACGAAGGGCAGGCCGAAGAGGGCGAATGGGTGTTTGGCGAGGGCGGCGCGGTAGCGGGCGGGGAGGGTGTTGTTGTAGGAACTCGAGCGGAACTTCTTGGATCCGAAGGTCGGCATTTTGGGAGATGTCTCTTAGGGAGAGGGGTGGTGCTGGGTGGTGGTGTAGGGGACACTGAATGTAGTTGGTCACATCCACCACTGAGCGTCGGTTGCTTTCTAAGGCCGAATTGCTTCACTTCACTACCTGAGGTTCTGGAAAACCTGAAGGCAACTCCCGAAACGCGGGGTTTTAGCGCGAGCTATTAAGCGCGTCGCGCTAGAACTTGAACATTATTCGGATTGAAACGCCCGAGACAAATCGACAATACCTTATCCAGACCCTGGACGAGTCCATATCCACGAGACGGGGAATGCACTGAGAATGTACAGAGTATGGCCCGCCATCCCACCACGCTCAGCAGGGCGAACACCGATGGCCCCTCCGTGAAAAGCTCACGCACCAATGGAGTCCACCATACCAACGGAGATGCGCCGCCACCTTCGACGTTAGCAGCCCAGATCGTGCACAACCAAACCACCACAAAAGCGAGCCAACAGAGTGGCGAAAAGGCTACTTTCGCTGGCCTCCTGCACGAGATCTTGCACAACCCTTCTGCTACCCCGGAAACGGACATTGGCGTCAATGTGCAGCTTATCAGCGTCGTTGTTGAGGCTGGCCTCTCCATCCTCACTCGAGATGATCCTTTCGCACAACTGGACATATTACTTCCGCAGGCAGCGGATAGTCTGGCTGTTGTTGAGGCTACGATAGTCAGGCAGTCGGATGTGTTGTTCGCTCACGTCAGTGAAGATGGACCGCCACTTATCATTTGGCTGCTTGCTCGCTTGCTGCCACTTTGCAGCCGTCCCAAGTGCGGTGGGCTGAACATTGCTGGTCTGATAAACTCGGCTATTGGTGCTGCGAGCAAGTCGAAGCTTTGGCGGTCTGCTGCCACGATGCAAGAACTCATTCGTGACTGCGTCAATGGTATGTGTTACCTTCTGTCGTTGCGTGCACATCATACTTATCCTTTCTATAGACATCCTCAACGCCCTTGAGACCCAGAGCACACTTGCTGGAAATCTTTCTGTGGCACTACCCCCTGCTCGATGTATTGCGAAGCTGTGGCCCGAATCGCAAAATGCGATAGCTTTGCCTCACGACTGCCAGACACGAATCTCTGACTCCGGAAATGCATTGCTAGTTGCCCTGTCTCTTGTTGAAGTGGATTGTGCAGCTCCCAGATGGCTTGACGACACCAACTTAAGGCTTCAACGAGTCGTTGTACAGCTGCGCCCAGCTCTGAGAACTTGGGACGGCATGGTGACCAGACTTCTTCGCACTTTAAAGCACGCACCTTTGTTGCAACTGCTACGATCTCTTTTTGGAGCTGCGTTGCAAGTGAAGCTGTCGCGAGAAGTGCAACTTGCAATGGCAGAAGCTCTTGCAGGCATTCTGGTGCAGGGCTCAGCAAAGGTCCAGTTCTTACTGCCCGCAGTAACACAGCTTGGCGACAGTGAAAAATGCGAAGGCCTCGAGAAGGAGCTGCATCTAGTCATTGCCACGTGCTTTGTCCACTTCAATCTTGCCAACGACGACATGCCTGGTCCACTACAGAATACAGCTCGAGAATTAGTCTCAGGCGAGCTGAAGGACGACGACAAGTTATCGGTTCAATGCCAGAACTTGATACATTCAGATGACGTTTTACCGGTTCTTGAAACCTCACGAAAACGCCGCAAAACACACGGGACTGGTGTCGAGCACCGCGAGCAGCAACTTCAAGCACGTCTTAGCAAATTGTTGACAGGCACATCCACCTCAGACTTGTCGACGATGCCGAAGGCTGCGCCCAGTGCATATGCGAAACTGGACTTCAAGAAACAGGAGACAGTTTGGCATGCGATCGCCGAACTCGTCGCACTAGGACACGACCACACAATCTTGCTTCAGACTGTGTCGCAACTGGTGGATTCACCTGAGCTACAGAAGAGTAAGCACCTCCGTGTGATATCTATGGGAACTGTTCAAGCCTGTCTTGAGCGAACGACAGAGTCTTCTTCTCTCGATCTTGGCAACTCACGACTTGGCCAATACTGCCTGAGATCTCTGCAGAGTTCCTTGCGAGAGCTTCGCTTGGCTGCTGGCCGTTGCCTGCCGGCATTCCTACGCAGTGAACTGGCAGATACGCTTTTGACGCGCAACCGGCAGATAGCTTTTCAATGTCTCCGTACACTCTCCGATCGCAACATCGCAAGCGAGCTCGAAACCTTGATCGCTGCATGGGGCGCCGTAGCCGTGGTCAGCCATGACAAGGAGCTCAATCTAGCACTATTACAACTCGTTGATATGCTTGGTCACACGAACTCACTTGTTTGCGGCCTTGCCTTCTCTGAGATTGAGAACGTGGCGCAAAGCAAAGGGGTATCTGCATTCAAACTTATCTCACCCTATTGGGCGTCGATTGCAGTTTCGGTTGTGCTTGAGATCCACTCTCGCCCTCAGAAAACACAGCAACTCTGTGCCATTCTTGGATTAGATGTCAATCAGTTTCTCACCAAGACCGAACTGCACACCGTCCCGTCACTGGTTCTATACCGCAAGAAAGATGTCCTACAGCGCTTAGCCACCGCAAGAGGAGAAGATGTCACTGTTCACGACCTTTGCCTCCAGCCCAGGAGCAACATGGCAGCGATTTTGACTTTGCTGCTCTCCCAACCAAGTACCAATGTCGAAGAAGCCGCCTTCCAATGTCTCACTGATGCCTCGTCAACCTTCCGCGAGACCAACCTGGATACGCTGGTGCAATCTGATCCTACTCTCATTGCGTGTGAGCTGCTGAAATTTATTGGAGAGCAGCCTGAGGAAAGGAAGTCGAGAGCCTACCAAGCCTTTAACGTCTTCGCCAATTTGGCCGAGAGACGACCTGGGCAGACCAAAGCGCATAGCAAGTCGAGCAAGACCTTGTCCGCATTCTTTGGAGTTCACATGCTGGGCATCATGACCAGCTTCTCGCTAGTGCTAGCCTCCGAACAAGACGCCTACAAAACAATCGACAAGCTCAGGTGCTTGTGGGGCATTTCTGAGATGGTTCTTTTGGCGAGAGAAGAAGTCACGATAGCCCTGCCACAGATTCGTGCCTGTCTTCAACACGCCATTGAGCAGCCTGAGTTGTGTGAGACAGCTTGGACCGCTTGGCTCTCGCTCCTACCCAATCTGGAGAGCGAAGACATTGCGCTCATCGCAGACCAGACATTCGCTCTGGTCATCAAATATTGGGATGCACTCTCTCCCGACTCGCAACAGCTTACGCATACGAGGATTGCGGAGATGATCAAAGTTCACAACACCACAATCAACGACATTGTGATGTTGCTTCCGTCACTATCACACATCCCCCTTCTTTCGAAATTTGGCGCAGAAATAGAGCGGCTGCAGAGCCTCGAATCGCCAGAGGGCAAATTCAAAGCTTTTGCCAAACGGCTGAAAGGCGAGAGCCCGATCGTTGTCGTACAAGCGCTACGTGAACTGGTACACTTCCTCGAAACTCACCAAGGATTGGTGCATGATGCTGCTGTGAGCGAGCAACCTGAGCAATGGCTGTCTGATCTTGTCCGCGCTTTGCTCGATGCCACTGCAAGTATGGCTAACGAAAACGACGACGTCGCTGAGCTCTGTGGAAAATGTCTGGGTCTTGTCGGATGCCTAGATCCCGATCGAGTTGATGCTTCTAAGCTCACGAAGCCGATGATGATTATGTCGAATTTTGAAAAGGCTGACGAGACCGTCGATTGGGTCGTAGCGTTCTTGGAACATGTGCTGGTCAAGGCATTCAAATCGGTCAGCAACGCGCGAGCCCAAGGTTTCCTAGCATACACTATGCAGGAGCTTCTCCGTTTCTGCGAGTTCAACGAAACTACTGCTTTAAGGCCAAGAGCCACACAAGGCACCACGACGGCACAACGGTGGCAGGACATGCCTGAGCACGTCAGGACAACACTCACCCCTTTCCTAACATCCAGATACGTGACCAACGTAACGGATAAGGCCTCCAATCGCCGCTATCCTGATTTCTCGCGCGAAGTCAACCACTCAACTTGGCTACGCGCTCTCACCACCGATCTCATGTTCAAAGCGAAGGGTGACAATCCCAAGATGGTCTTCCCGCTGCTAGCCCGCATCATCCGCTACGATATCTCTATCGCTGCCTTTCTTCTACCCTACGCTCTCACGAACGTAGTGCTGGGAGGCACAGTGGCCGAAACTAAAGGAATCCAAGACGAGATATCGGCAGTGCTGAAGGACCAGTCCAGCAATGCTGCAGAGATGGAAACGATCAGACTCTGCAGTGAGACTGTGTTCACTAGCTTGGACTATATGTGTGTCTGGCTACGTGAGAAGAAGAAATCGGTAGCGGACACACGCGCCACTGCTTACCGCACCGGTCAGTCACCCAACGACTTTAACGAAGTCCAAGATCAGGGCCAGATTGAGACCATCGAACGATTTCTTGCTACGATCCCAGCCGACCGTGTCGCTACCAGGGCCATGGAGTGTGGAACGTACGCACGAGCGTTGTTCAACTGGGAACAGTACATCCGTCAGTCTCGCCCACTGATTCCTTTGGCGTCGATCGACGTTGTCAGCGATGAGATGAACGACCGCCTCATCGATATCTATTCGCAGATCGATGAGCCCGATGGCTTGGAGGGCATCTCTGCACATCTCACCATTTTATCCGATGAACAACAAGCGACTTTGCATGCCAGATCTGGTCGCTGGACTGCCGCACAGGCCTGGTATGAACTGCAACTGGCTGAGAGACCAAACGACGAAGAACTTCAAACCAGTCTACTTGAGTGTCTGCGCGAAACTGGCCGGTACGCCCCTCTGCTGCGATATGCAGACAGCTTCCTAGCGATTGGACCATCCATCGGACAGCCTGCTTCCTCTCTGGCAACTCTGCTACCTTCTGCTATTGAAGCATGTTACATGACAGGTGACTCAACCAGCTTGACGAGGCATCTCAAGATAACACCAGAAAGTATGGCCGATGACTTCAATGTAGGCATTGGACATGCCATTCAATCGAACAACTTGACCGATCCGGAGTCGCTGATGAAACGCGTGACTTCAATGCGCAAAAGCATCACTACTGGTATGTCCGCTGCGAATGGAAGCTCTCTCCACGGCTGTCATGCCGAGCTAAGACGCCTTCACATCTTGAGCGAGATTGAAATGCTCAAAGATGGAACTAAGGACACCGAGAAATCAATGACACTTATCTTTGAGAGATTTGAGAAACGCCTGAGTGCGGTCGGCTCATACATCTCGGACAAGCAGAGCATTCTTGGCATACGGCGAGCCATGTTTAAGTCTCATGAGCGGTACACTGAGCCTCAGATGGGTTCGCTCTGGCTGACAACCGCGCGTCTTGCTCGCAAAGCTGGTAATACCGAGGCTGCCTATAACGCAGTACTGCAAGCGTACGAATGTGGCGATAAAGCCGCCAAGCTCGAAGAGGCACGTTTATTGTGGCGTGATGGCCACGGAAGGCAGGCGATCTCAGCGCTCGAAGGTGCCATAAAGTCTCATGTTTTCAACGAGGAGAGCGAGAGCATTGATGTCGACAGCATACAAACGAGAAGTGCTGCGCCAGAGCAGAAGGAACAGAAGCAAAATATGCTGCTTGCCAAGGCACATCTTCTACTTGCAAAATGGCTCGATGCTTCAGGTCAAACCCAGACTAAAGACATGACGGCCAAGTACCAGTACGCCGCCAAAACTTTCCAACGCTGGGAGAAAGGTCACTACTACCTGGGCAAACATTACAACAAACTGCTTGAGGTCGAGAAGCTTCAGCCAAAAGGCAAACAGAGCTCGCAGCTGCTGTGTGGTGAGCTTCCTCGCTTGGTGGTGGAGAATCTGCTGAGGTCTATACCTTTCGGCAACAAGTACTGGCACGAAACGATTCCGAAAATCCTGACATTGTGGCTCGACCTTGGCCTGGTCACCCAGAAGAGAGAGAGCAAGGAATCACAAGATGTCTTCGAAAAGCGAGCCAAAGCCCTGTCCATGTGCAACAAGCAGGTCAGGAAGTATTTCGACCGGGTTCCTCCCTACATCTTCTACCAGGCTCTACCTCAGATGCTGTCTCGTATCAGCCACCCTCATCCGGAGGTCTGGAGGGAGTTGTGCCAGGTGATCACGAAGATTGCCTCCACATATCCAAGCCAAGCACTATGGAGCCTTCTCGCCGTTTCAAAGGCGTCGGACCGCGTCCGACATGACAGAGCTGTCGAGGTCATTAACAAGCTACGCGATCCGAAGCTGAAGTCGAAGACTGACAGCAACGCCATCGACTTGAGAATGATGATTGCATCTGGGCAGAGACTCTCCGACGGTCTGCTGCAGGCGTCCGAGGCACCAGTCGAACAAAGGCAATCGCACGCAAGTCTTTCCAGAGACCTCAACTTCAACCACAAGCTGGCACCGTGCGCTCTTGTCGTTCCTCTCGAGACAACCCTGACTGTCAGTATGCCAGCTGGTGCTGATAGTACCCGCATTCGCAGCTACGCACACAAGGCATTCGCTCACGACAAGATCACAATTCAATCATTCGAGGATAGTGTCCTCGTGCTGAGCTCGCTTCAAAGACCCAAGAAGGTTACTGTGAAGGGCTCCGATGGTAAGACGTACGGTCTGATGTGCAAACCGAAAGACGATCTTCGCAAGGACCAGCGTCTCATGGAGTTCAACGGCGTCATCAACAGGGCTCTGAAGCGCGACGCTGAGGCCAGCAAGCGTCGCTTGTACATCAAGACATACGCAGTCACTCCCTTGAGCGAGGAGTCTGGTATCCTCGAGTGGGTCGAGGGCATCAAACCTATCCGAGACATCTTGTTGCAGATCTACATGCGCAAGGGTATCAGGCCGAACTACGCACAGATCAGAAGCGACCTTAATGAGGCGTGCAAGAAAGCTCCATCTGATGGCGGCAAGGCCTTCTTGGAGAAAGTGCAATCTCAATTCCCAGCGTGCCTGCACGAATGGTTTACCGAAGTGTATCCAGAGCCGGATACCTGGTTCAACGCTCGTCTTCGCTACGCCCGCACAGCAGCCGTCATGTCCATGACTGGCCACGTGCTTGGTCTCGGCGATCGTCACGGAGAGAACATTCTCTTGCAAGAGAGCACCGGCGGCGTCTTCCACGTTGACTTCAACTGCCTGTTCGACAAAGGCAGCACTTTCGAGAAACCCGAGGTCGTGCCATTCCGCCTCACCCACAACATGGTCGACGCCATGGGCCCGTACGGCTACGAAGGACCCTTCCGCCGCTCGTCGGAGCTTACACTCGGACTTTTGCGACAGAACAAGGACACTCTCAACACTATTCTCGAGACCTTCCTGTACGATCCCACGACCGATTTCGTGGGCAAGAAGAAGCGCCACACAGAAGGTGTGCCGGAGACCCCGCAGGAGATTCTAGACAGTGTTGGCGGTAAGTTGAAGGGTTACTACAAGAAGGAGACGGTGCCTTTGAGTGTTGAGGGTTATGCAGATGCGCTGATTCGCGATGCGGTGGACCCGTGGAATTTGTGCCAGATGTACATTGGGTGGTGTGCCTTCCTGTAGAGACGACGGTAGTTCAAACGAGTGAATCTGTGCGACTTCATTCTCTGTGTGTTCTCCTTGAGCAGTTTCTTGTTGCAATCAATTCGACAATGGTGCCTTCATTGCGTTTTTGGCATTGAAGCCAGGATTAAGTTAACATTCATACCACGGTTTCTACGAAACAAATCGTCAACCACGAGAATCGGAAAGAACGATCCACGGCGCACTTTACATATGGCTACTACCACTAAAAGCACTGCCCATAAGCTCACACTGGACCACGAAACGGCTTTGGACCATCCGAGCACATATGGTCGCTGTTGTGGAATATATCTCTGTCGATACTTACCCCAACCCTTTACCCTAACATTCCGCCTGACGAAGTGGATCAAATTGGCTCGAATTTTACATGTAACGTGTATGTTGAGACGCAGCAAACTACTCCATGATTGGTATATCTTACACGTACCAGAATAATCTCAATGTTGCTACAACATGTACATTCCTTTGAAGGCATACCTTCGTAGCCCTAAGCTGGAGGATCGACGTGAAGCGACCGCGCAATTGCAGGTGATGAAATCGTGACACGCGATATCCCTGCCTGTGCGAGAGATCGCGGAGAGAGCCCTATATCTCAGATGGACCGTATCATGTGCGTATAGATAATTGGCTTTAGCAACGTGTCTTTATATCACACTTTTTCGTACTTTACATCCAACGAGAAGCCTGGCAAAGCATTACGAATTCCAACAGCCCTACCACGAGCCGTCTGTCTTCGAAACGTCTGCCGACACCATTGGCGCAAACGGTCGACGCCGCCGACGTCACGTGTGCAAAAATTGCTTCTGCAACGCGCGGACCTGCAGATGTCAGGAGAACTCTACTTACTCGGCTCTGAATGATATCGATCCGATTGATCCGAACGAAGCTGGGCGTGATACCATTCTGATCTGAATGGCCCAGTGCGTGAACTTGGCTTATACTTGTCAAGGTTCAGCAACGTCTGTTCGACCAGGTGCGTGAGGATCAGGGCTCCCCTGTCGAGTGCTCCAAACTTAGGTGCACGCAGGAACGGACCGTCGATCATTTTTAGGAAGGGCTAGCCGTCGATCGAATACCGAGGCCTGCCTGTGAAGTTCTGAGTTGCGATTTTGTTTCAGCAGTTCACGATGCAACAAGGTGCTGCCACGAGCCTGGCCAGGCTTGTGAATGTCGTTTAGTCACTCCTTATACACAACATCTTGCCAGTCACTTGGTCTTTAGCTGTACATTACAACCCAATCGTGGTCTTTGCTACTAAATCGGTACCGATTATCCACACATCCGTCGCCGAGCTCCACTTTCACGACCCTTGTTGGCCTCGACACGTCAGTTCGGGCCACAAAGCAACGGCCGCGACACAATACCTTAACCTGCCGCTCGCAAGCTATTCTCCTTTGCTATTCACTATTGTTGCCGAGCCACCTATTGTTTGTGCTCCTTCATTTCCCACCCGTCACTCGCTTGGCCCTTAAGGGTCTCATAAACCAATGCCGCTCTCGCCCAGAGAATCTTTACACAAACGCTTTTCCCGCGAACGCTACCAGACTATTGGCGACGGGACCGACGACACCATGGCTCATCACCCGAACGATGCCACAATCGACATACCTCTCGAAGAGGTCCCTTCCAGCGGCGTGCCGCCCGGTGCCCGCAGCGACAACCCATCATTCGCGCCACTGAAAGATGACAACGCACATGAGAAGCACACCTTATTCCGCGGTCGCCGACGTGGGCCGGCAGGACTGCAAAAGCCAGGAGATGTGGGATACGACGGCGAGGAAGACACAATTACCACCATGGGCAGGATTTACAAGAAGATTCTGGACTTCAGCATCATCACAAGGTACATGCTCTATGTCGCACCTCTGGCGATTTTGTTGGCGATTCCCATTATTGTCGGAGGGCCGCCCATCACAGATAATCCCACGATTGGCAGAGTCAGACTAAGATGGTTCTTCGTCTGGGTCGAGATTGTGTGGTGCAGTCTTTGGGCCTCCAAGATTGTGGCCCATTTCCTGCCTTATGTCTTCCAGCTGCTGGTCGGTGTCGTCAACTCGGGAATCAGGAAATATTCTCTGGTTATTCGATCTCTTGAGATCCCTCTCAGCTTGGTGGGATGGACGGTCACATCGCTTGCTACCTTCCTGCCCATCATGACCAACAACCCTATTCGCCGCAACCTTCCCAAGCCCGCGGATGCACCGGATGGCTGGAAGGCCACGGACCCGGACCACTGGGAGACTGTGATGCAGCAAGTGCTGGGTGCTTTCACAGTTGCTGCTCTCATTTTCTTGGGCGAGAAGCTGATTATCCAGCTCATCTCGATCAATTACCACCGCAAGCAGTTTACGGCTCGCATTAAGGCTTCCAAGCACAACATTTACCTGCTCAGCCTTCTCTACGATGCTTCTAGGCAGATGTTCCCCGCCTACTGCCACGAGTTCGCGGAAGAGGACGCTATCATCGCTGATCAGCTTAATCTGAAGTTGGCTGGTAAGAAGAGCAAGGGACCGAGCAAGGGAGCGAGCCATGCCCGTTCTGGATCTCAGACACCGATGCGCATGCTTCAAGCGAATGTAGGCCGTGTTGGTGGTAAGATCAGCGCAGCGGTCGGCAATGTCGCTTCCGAGATTACTGGCCGAGAAGTCTTCAACTCCAACAGCGCGCACTCCATCGTCATTGAAGCTCTGGAGAAGAGACGTACTTCTGAGGCTCTTGCCCGCCGTATCTGGATGTCTTTTGTGGTCGAGGGTCGCGATGTACTTCTCCAGGAGGATTTCCTTGACGTTCTCGGTGACGCCAAGAGGCAGCAAGCTGAGGAAGCTTTCGTCGCCATTGATGGCGATGCCAACGGCGACATTTCTTTGGACGAGATGGTGATGACTGTCGTTGAGTTCAGCCGTGAGCGCAAGTCAATCGCTTCCAGCATGCACGACGTCGACCAAGCCATCACTGTCCTCGACCGACTTCTGTGCACTGTCGTCTTCATCGCAATCGTCTTTATCTTTGTGGCATTCCTTAACCAGAGCTTTGTCACAACTCTTGCAACTGCTGGTACCGCATTGTTGTCGCTTTCGTTCGTCTTTGCCGCCACTACCCAGGAGATCTTGGGTAGCTGCATCTTCTTGTTTGTCAAGCACCCTTACGATATTGGCGACCGCGTCGATATTGGCGCCGATCAGCACACAGTCGAGCACATCAGTCTTCTCTTTACTGTCTTCCGTCGGGCAAACGGCGCCAAGGTTGGTGGTCTTGTGCAGATCCCGAACATTGTCTTGAACACCTTGTCTATCGAAAACTTGAGCCGCAGCCATTCCATGATGGAAGAGCATTCTGTATTCGTCTCCTTCGACACCACCTTCGAGGATGTTCAGATTCTGAGAGATGAGCTGAACAAGTTCGTCATGGACAAGGACAACAGCAGAGACTTCCAGCCGGATATGAACATTGAGATCCTGGGTACGACCGACATGAGCAAGCTTGAGATCCAAGTGCAGATCAAGCACAAGGGTAACTGGGCCAACGAAACGTTGAGAGCAGCCCGTCGTAGCAAGTTCATGTGCGCACTTGTCGCAGCTCTCCGAGCTGTACCGATTTATGGCCCTGGCGGTGGAGCCGACGCTGCGGGCAGCGCTGCAAACCCCAACTACTCTGTTACTACCTCCGATGCTGAAGCTAAGGAAGCAGCCAAGCTCGCGGCAAGGGAGAGGGAACAAGCAAGACTTTACCCTCCCGTCAAGAGTGACGAGGAGTCTAGCGATACTGCAGCAGACGCCCGCGCAGCTGGTCTCACCAGCCGTCAAGCTGAAGTCATTGGCGATCTCAACGCTCGCAGCCCAGGCGCCGATTTCGCCAGAGACATGGCATGGACAACCGGCAGAGACGCTGAGAACAGTACTTATGACGGTGTCCGCCGCCCCAGCAACGACCGCCAATCCATCGAAGAAGTCCGCAACGTCCTCCGCCGCGGCTCCTCGCGCGGCAAACGCACAGCCAGCAACGCGCCCTGGAGCGGACCTTCGGTTCCCACCATCAACGAGCCCACCGGCAGCATTTACCACGACCGTTCTGGCCACGCTCACCAAGAATCATACTCTTCGACTGCTGAATACGATCCTTACAACGCCAGCAACACCCAGTCTTACCCTTACAACACCTCAACCTCCTACAACCCACCGCAGTCTTCTCAATACCTTCCTCCAGTCAACCGTCCCACCTCGCCTATCGAGATGTCGAACGTTGGCGTGGGTCGTAGCGAGTCTAGCAGTAACCCTTACCGCCGCCCGGAGAGCGCCACTCGCAGTGGCCAGAACCTCCACCAGCCTCCCCGGGCTGAAGATGAGGACGAGGACGAGCAGAGGGGCGTGCGACCTTACTCTGGGGCTTAGAAAGTCAGCAAATTGGGTAAAAACAGAGCTTTGCACTCGGCCCACATGGTCGTTGGATTGGCGTTTCTGAGATGTTTTTTCCTCTTTCTGCATTGCATGGTTCGATCGAGCCTGTTGCTCTCGTGGCCTTTTCTTTTTCTGCCTGTCTTTGTTGATATTACGGATGAAACTGAGCATATGTAGGATAGAAGAATGCCTGGACATGGCGGAAAAGTTGTGTATGAGATAGTTATGCTTACATAGTGTGAACATGAATCCAAAACTTCAAGAAAAAGCCATCATGGGCAGACTTTTGACTGCTTTGACGATGTGGTGCTATCGGGTTTGCTGCACTTATTGACAGACTGCTCTGCCGGTGAGAATGACACAAACTCTGCTGACTGATCTGCGCAATCAGTGCATATACCATCGGGCGGAGACATTGGAAGGCGACCGTATACCATTGAGATGTCCTACAAGTCACAATCATCTCTAGAATTCATTGCGCTGGTACCATCATGTACATAACGATGTTTCACTCCAGCTCACCACTGTGATGTTGTCTAAGCTGTGCCTTCGTTCAGCAACCACTGTGCTTGTACTATCACATGCAGAACGATACTCTACTCACCCTGGTCACTGAGATGCTGGAGAAAGACGTACGGGTGTCCCAGTAGTATTCATGCTGTTACGTTCATGTATTGTGACAGGATGAGATCCACGTAAAGTGAGACAGGAGATTGCTGTATCATCGAGACTTTGGATCGTACCCCGACTGACGATAGCACCACCAGTACACAAACACAGGTTCTGCAGAAGCTGATAAGGACCCTCCAGATTTTTATGGTGGTACTTATGCTGCTACCCTCGCGCGTGTATTCAGAAGGAGATTCATGTACAGTGAAGAGGGACCCTGCTCTCTACTGCTAGACATTTCGGATTGCATCAAGCGTGACGGTAGCACCACCAGCATGAAAACACAGCTTAGGGGATGCTGGTAAGGACTCACATATTCTCTGATACCACTTATGCTGTTAACTTCATGTATATTTGCAAAACGAGGTTCATGAACAATGAACAAGGTTCTTGCTCCCCACGGCTAGACATTTCGAAAAGTATCAAGACTGACCGTAGCACCACCAGCGCATACAGTACTGCCAGTACAAATACACAGGTTGAAGTGTCGCGAATTACCTGATTTCTTGGTTGGTGAGAAGTATAGTACCTCCGATATGATATGTCCGCATGTGGGATACGATACCTAGGTAGTCATCTTAGCGGCGAGGTTCGATAAACTTGAGCCCATGCTCTATGATATTACCAAAAAGCGTACCTGGATACCTGTGAGATGTGACAGTTGTCTCAGTGGAAAGGGTCAATGTTTCTTGACCTGCACTTTATAGTAGTATCGCAAAGCGCACAAAATACTCACGAGATGTGATAGGCGTCTCAGTGGCAAGGGTCAATGACTCTTGATCAGTGATTTATAGCAGTACCATAAAGCGTACGGTATACTTATGAGACGTGATAGTCGTCTCAGTGGAAAAGTTCCATAAATTTGAGCCCATGCTCTATGGTATTACCACAAAGCGTACGAGATTCTCATGAGATGCGGCAGGTGTCTCAGTGACAAGACTCGATAATTTAGCCTATGCTTTATGGTAATACCACAAAGCGTACGAAATGCTCACGAGATACTTCTAGCGTCTCAATGGTAAGAACCCGTTTTAGGATGCCTACATGCGAATACGGTAGCACAGTGAAGTGGATGCACCAAGGAGAGCAGACATGTGTCGCAGAATCTTAATCATTCTGAAGAGGCTATTCATTACACGCTGTCACAATTCTGATCCATCTGACCATTGAGATCACTATCCATAACCTATTCACCATCCTCCGCAAGCAATGCTAGCTCCATACGGAGCCTCTCCTGCTCATCAAGACGGCCGCCAAACGGTCCCCCGTGTGCCCTATCCATGTGGGCGTAGGACTCGCCCATGGTGTCGAAATGGGCCAGACAGAGCCAGCAGTAGTGAACTCTGCAGCTCGGGCACTCAATGTGGAAGCAGCCGTCGATCCTGATGCTTGGTGTGTCGCAGCGAGGACAGAGCTTGCCGCCGATGCGCTCGAGATACTGCTCCAGGGCCTCGTTCTGAGGATCGCGGCGCCTCTGGCTCTCTTCGCATGTTTCTCCGAAGTGGTACTGCGTCTTGCAGGTGGTGCAATTGACGGTAATGCACTTTGGGCAGATGATTTTGCTGACGCCCTTGATGATGGCGAGGTGCTGGTCGCAGTTTTGCCCGGTGCAGTGGACGAAGTTATCGGGATCTTGCTGGGATTTTCCAACGACGGCGTTCTCGAAGAGAGACCGGTACGTGACTGGCGATAGGTGCTTCTTGAGCCAGCGGATCGGGAGGAGGGTATTGCAGTTCCGGCCGCCACTGACACATTTCAGTGGCAGGTGGTCCGCACTGTTGATGCGGCAGTACTCGTCCAGGCATGGCCCACAGCTGGCATGAGAACAGCCAGGGATCTCGAAGAGCTCGACGTCTTCCTCATTGCAGATGAGACACTCTCCTATATCCGCGTCCTTCGAATGGGTCTTGAAGACCAAGTCCTTCGCCTTCTCAAGTTTGCCTTCTGCCGATGTGATAGTGATCCTCGGCGGATCGTATTCTTCATCGAGTACAACGACTCCATCTCCGTAGAACTTCTTGAGGCGCTCAATCCCACCATCATTCACGGCCAGCCTGAATTCTCTTACAGTGTTCAGGTAGATAAAACGCCTCTGCTTCGGCATGTCCGTCTTCTTCCGCTGACCCATGATCGCGTCCTCCGCGACGCACTCATCAATTTCTGCCTTTACCCGCTGCACTGCCGTCCGCCCATTACCCGCGATGAGAATAAGAAATGTTGTTTGTGCATACCTTAATTCACCGTCAAAGACTTTCACCTCAATGTGGTGGGAGTCCCATGCTCGGTCTGCAATGCCCTTAATGGTCTTGCTGCGGCGTTTGTACAATGCACTCTCGACCGTAACGTACAGTCGCAGACGCTCGACGAAGAGGACCCTGGTGTTTCCGAGTTGGGGGATGTTGACGCCGTTGAGGGCATTTGCGTGTGCCTCCAGGTTTGCTGAGTCTGCGTTGAGAGTAATCTCTGCTTTCTGCTTTGCACCGTTCTTCATCGCTATGATTTTGCCATACTTGATGCTCTCGTTCGTGCGGGCGCAAATCTTGTCGCAGATGTGCTGAAGGGCGTTCGTGTTCGGCTGATAGTTCAGGTTGCCGTATGCGAGGCCATCTGGATTCTCACGGCCTGGGAGACGAGGTCTGATATCTGACAAATCAATGTGATCGGGCATATTTGGGAGTGAGACGCCGAACCGGAATGGCTGAAAATGGTGCGCTTCCGTCAAGCGGCAGCGAACATAGACACCGGCGATGTATTTACCCTGCAAGGCTTCGCAGGCTGCGGCCGCCCTCTCTCTAGAAGCGTACTACAAAGCGGAGGGTTCAAGTCAGCAAAGTGTTTCAGACATCATACGGGGCATATCCTTCGCTCTCGAACCTGGAGCCAGATGTTGCGTGATGCCTTGAACCAGACCACCTCGAACATAGTGGTCAAGGAAGTGATGGCGGCCTTTGGCTTGATGTTGTTCGGTAGTTTGATTGTGGTTGGAACGGCGCCATCGCCCAGTGTGGCTTGTGCCAGGGTATGGGTGATAGCGGTGATTTCGTCTGAGTCTGCCATGGTGGAAGGATGCGTGGTGAATGTAGTTGTTGATGATGAAGGGCAGGTGGGTGATAGGGTAGTTTATGGCAGACTTTGTCTTTGTTTTGGTGACTGTTTGTACACAACAGTGTGGCAAGCAAATGGAAGGTGCGACCCACGCCTGAGCCGGCACTTGCCGCTGCGCACCACTCATTCTGCGCCTCACTGTTGATTGTCCGTTCATGAAGAGTTGCCCCTCCAAGGCTGCATTCAAAATCTTTTTCAAACATTTATCGTTAATGTCGGACAAGAAGATCATGCTACTGCATCATCTTGCGATATTCCTTCGATTTCTGCCCCGAAAAATCGTTTCGGGGCGACAAAACATGTTGACATAGCAACGGTCTGAGCCTGGGGGCAGTGAGCCAGTGACGTACTTAAGTGATCAGGAAGGCGAGCACTCGTCTTTGCGCAATCTGGCCAACTCAACGTTGAACCCAAGTTCGTACATGTTGTGCATTTGGTGCAGACTTCTGGTAGTATCGCGTCCATGCTGGACCGCCATGCTACTAGGCCAATCCAGGGTTGTGGATTTGGACGTGGCTGAAGGGCGAACTGGCATATGGTCGATCGTACATTGAATGCTGGATCTGTCTCTGTGATAGCGAAGATGTTGGGATTTCGGGGGCCTTGGCCAGTACTGATGTGGAGGCGACGATCGTCGCAGTTTGATTCTTTCACAGGTCGAGACACCCATACAACCGCACTTGTACCGCAAGGCGTCCTCCATACCAGGGTATACGCAAGAAGTATGCTTACGAGGCAAGTGTTAGTCCGAGGGAAGGCGTATGGGCTTCGCGCAGTTGTGGAGCGGCAAGTAGTTGGTATGTTAATGTCAATGTGTTGTAGACGGGGGACGGGAAGAAAGAACGTCGAACATTGTACCAGACATGTGATTAGTCTTATCTATGTTCTATGATATTGATCAACCTGTCGTTGTCAGGTTGTGGCTCGCTGGCTGGCACGTGATCAGAAGGGCGATGAATGGACTCACCCTCACCTTCCTTACCTATACCATCTTTCCCCCGACACGAAACACCTCGCACACCGCATACTGTGGTTATCGAATCTAGGTATGCATATTATCATGTTCATATACCTCCACACCCCGAGTGAGGTCTGGAGGAGAGGGGAAGCCGGCACCGCCAAGAATCCCGAAAAGTGTCCGTGCTCTCCGCTTTCGATTTTCACACCACAAGTTGCCTTGGGCAAACGACGGCGACGAGGCGTGACTAATTTTTAGGCTACAGCCAGCACCCACAGCCCAACAAACAAAAGCCCCACGACATCTTCAACTTTCGCTGCCGACGAACGGGCCCGCAGCAAAGATGTCTCGCTTTTTCCACGCCGGCGACAGCGACTCCTCCAGCTCCGACGAGGAGGAGTACGATATCAACCCCGAGGAGGAGCAGTCTGAGGAGGAGACTTCGGATGAATCTTCGGAGGAGGACTCGGATGACGACTCGGATTCCAGCGACAGCGACGATGGAAAGACCGGCGCCAACCGTTTCTTGCGCGAGGCCTCCGACAGCGACGACAGCGACGATGAGGAGAAGGTCACAGTGGTCAAGTCCGCAAAGGACAAG
>Ga0265797_10003216_pt1 | contig 26410 bp, 19 predicted proteins | sample P2T30metagenome_FD_192433 | JGI IMG/M metagenome (GOLD analysis project Ga0265797, IMG submission 192433) | Plant litter microbial communities from East Loma Ridge, Irvine, California - P2 T30 | ecosystem: Environmental > Terrestrial > Plant litter > Unclassified | place: USA: California... | reverse complement strand
GAGGGCGTTGGTAGAGGTGTCCTTGTTAGGTCGAGTCGCTCCAGGCGCTGTTGGTCTTCGATCGGCGTCTGTGTAGTCGAGAGCAGCACGCGTGCTCGCCAGCTCGGCTTCCATCTGCTGCTGTCGCATATACATTTCTTCGATAATACGTTATAGGTCAGCGTTTGTTGGGTTCTGCTCAGGGGGGTCGTTTCCTGACTGGCTTGCTCTAGTGGCTGGCGTGTAGCCTCCGGACGACAGTGCATTCATTTGATCGAACTTAATGTCACAGGTGAGCAACGCATACGCTGGAGTTCACTGTGGTATTTAATAAGTACGATACCAGAGGAAGAGGTCTATCCTATGGAGTCTGCAAAGTATATAGCGGACGCCAAGCTTCTAGTGCGGGCCAGCCCGCACTCCACTCCAAAGGCTTGCCCTTCACAGCAGGCAAGTCCAACCCTGAGTACCCCAAGCTGCCACTTACTACCAGAGATGTTTATCGAAACCCTAACGCTAAGCAGGTATAGTTGTCTGAGAGTGCTGTGCCTCTGTCAAACTGTATTAGACTGCGATGTCTGATTGCGCACGGAATCGAATTTGATCACATTTCAATTTCTCGACATGTTTTGAATTTACTTGTAAGGGAAGGTGCGACCTGCATTGTAAAGGAAGGTACGGTCTGAGGGAAGTGAATGAGCGGGTGCACCCGCTAGCGGCGGCCATATCCGACTGGATGCAATTTCCAATAATCTGACAAGCGACATCGGTTCAAAAGTGTGAATATCGAGGCCTCAAATCAGGTCCATTGAGACACAAGCGGATCTCCTGGATTCTCCGAGATGCGACCTCTGGCTTCCGTCGCAAGAAACGGAGATGCGATCCGCTGAGAGCGCTTCCGTTACTCAAAGTCTTTCCATACCCTTCAGGTGCCATCAATGCAATTCATGATGCCCTGCTTTTGTGCCAACATGAATGAGAGAGACTGAGATAAAATAGATCGTTCATCATAATCATTAAAATTGTTTTCTAACTAAGACCATCAAGATCCCACTGCCCATCGCCCATTGAAGTGTAATTGCCAACCTGCATGGCGGCGTCTTGCACTGGGTCAACGCCGTACATGGCCATACCTTCATAACCGTCCCAGCTCATCTCTAGATTTCCAAATCCGCCACCACGCATTCGAGATGCAGGATCCGGAACAAGAGTCGCATCGTCTTGGACCATCTCGTTCCACATCCTCCATCCCTGCCATCCTCCCGGAGCTTCTCCGTCGACTTCCATGAAGGCTTCTTTGACTGCATCGGACACCATGTCGCGCATCGAAGTATCGACAGTCTGAGTTCCGTGAGCATTTGCCTGGTTGAGATTCGCTTGCTGTGTATGCATCGCCTGTCCAGATACGTATTGAGCGGCCTCGACATTGACATGGCGTCGTCGGGGCGCCTCAGAGGACGCATGCGAAGGACCAGGATTGACGATAGATTTGAGCAGGTTGCCTGACAATGCATCGAAGATGTCGCGATACTTGACCGCACCTGGCCACTTCTCGCCAAAGATGGTCAAACTCTGCGAACAGTCTCTTGTCGCCTCGAGCATCTCGTACGAGAAGAGCGATCGGTCTCGCCAGATACAATATACAAGCGTCAGGCCGGCCACGAAGCATGAGTGCAAGGATATCATGGTATAGGTCAAAGTCCTATTCTGATTGAGACGTTTGTATGCCGTGCACACGGAGGAGGCCGACCTTGCGCAAGTTACGAAGCGTGGGTCGGATGTTTCCAGAGTTGGCAGGAAGATTGTGAACAGAAACAGAACAGCTTTGTGGTATTGCCTGTGATGAAGTCAGTAACAGCGTCTCCTTTGGTCCCGGAAATATACGTACACGCCATAAAAGTCCCGGGCATCAAGGTACGCGCTTTCAGGGTCATACATCCACGTAATCTTGTTCCCTGCCTTTGGAGTCTGGGGACATGTCTGTATCCACTTATCGAGATCGCCTCTTATCGTTGCCATCTTCCGGTCAAGTTTAGCGCGTTGCTCGGGCGTGCCATTCAATATATCCTTGTCGACGCGGAAGACTGTCTTGTGGATGCGCGAGTTGATCTGGTCAAGCTTGATAATGTGTATGAACGGCTCGACATTCGACCATTTGCCTTGAGCAGGGTCACGAGCCTCTTTGTGTGTGAGCGTCCAAAATTGTCCTCCGGCACTTGGAAGCTGTGAAGCGGTTAGCAGAGTTAAGCTAAGAGGTAATTTATTTGCTTACCTCAACGTTGATGTCCCGGTCCGCGATCGCAAACGCGCGGCCCAGAACAATGCTTGTCGTACGGTCAAGGCAGTAGCACGACCAGAAAATACGGCGGCGGATTTCTACATCCCTCGCTTGTTCCGCTGAAGTGATCCTGGTCTGCTTCCTATGCAGACCCATTTCAATACAAACCGACGTGGCGTATCGGATTTGAGACCAAGCTCCAGCGCCGTAGGGAGATCTCTGGCCATGAACACCAAGAAGCACTAAGAACTGGAGTGTCGCAAGGCTGTGTTGTTCGAGTATACCGTCCATTGGTTCGGTTGCCGCAATGAGATGGCGCTGCTTGCAATTAGTAGCCGCAATAAATTACAAGTTTAGAGATCTTACCTCGGAGTCAACACTGTGCATTTTCCTGGTAAGCGATAAGAACCGAGCAGTGATCGCATAGATCAGGTGGAAGATGCTACGCTCGACGACTGTGAGAGCTCCAGGCAGGTACTGTTTCATGAACAGATCCTCGTAAACCACTCGATCTAGCAACGGCCAGCGAGTGTGTATACGCTCGAAGAATGTATCGAATAGCATGCGTGCTTGGTCTAGCTCTGGGAAACTAAAAGCGGTGGCCTCGGATTGGGTTGATGATGGTGGCGTTGGGAGTTTTGCAGTCTCTGCTTGATACTTGTCGACGTCAGCGGCAGCCTCATGGCTCGCTCGGTTGCCGGCGCCTCTGAATATCGAAGATTGTATCACACGAGCAATTGTAGCGCCTGAGCTGGAGCCGACATAGTAAGGCTCAGAAGTCGCATCCGTGGTACCGGAGGCACACAGAGAAAGGTAGGCCACACCGTCTACGAGCGATGTCCTGTCGTCAATATCGATTTCGTCGGACATTGAGTTTCGGGGAGATCGATGAGATGACCTTCGACGTCCCACATGCTCGACAGTAACGAAGTCTCCAGCGGTTTCTGAGATGACTTCGCTCCCTGCGGCCAAGTCGTTCACAAGGTGGTCCTCATGCTGGTCAGGCATGCGTGCTTCTAGGAATGCGATGCGTTCTTCTAACGCGCTGATATATCTGGTTCCAGGTCAGAAATTTATACGAAGTAGACAATTAATGGCTCGGTATTCTGGTATACGTACAAGGATTTACCGCCTGGATACTGAGGCCGGACTACCTTCTCATAAGCGCATGCAATCCCAACCTTTTCGCATGATCGGCAATTGGGCTGTGTACCATCACACTGGCAGATATAACATCAGAATTTCTGTTATTGCTCTCTGTCGATGAGGTGCGTCACTTACTCGCTGCTTGCGACGCTTGCATCTCTTGCATGCCAAGTTCACACGGGACTTCCGGGGTGCGGATGTTGATGTGGTGCTGGCTGTCGATGCCGTGCGGACGGCATCAGGTCCATGCTGTTCTAATACTGGTTCTGTCGATATTGCTGCGGTGACTGCTGCATCAGAAAGTCTTGAAAGACCGGAAGGTGAGCTGTCGTGACCCTCAGCATGGGTCTGTGCTGTTGCTGTGCTGTCAACAAGATCCTTGTAGCCAAGGGTGCTGTCGTTCCGGTAGTGGGGGGTCATTGTCACGCGGAATTTTTATGACTGGGTACAACTGATGGCACCGCACATAGAGCGTTGTTCTGTAACCTTCCGGTGGTCAAATTGCATAGGAAGAAAACGAGCCGACGGAGAGGGTAAGAGGCTCTCAAGAGGCATTGGAATCTCGAGTGGGATGGGACGCGTCTCCACTATCAGTCGATCCACGAGCTCGGGCACTATACACGGCGCTATAAGCAGTCAGGCCATCAAGATCTGTTCCTGGAGTCTATTCCGTCTTCCCTTCGAGCCTCCTCTCAGCCCTCCGCAGCCACATAGAAGATAAGCCGCGGCTGGGTCGTTCTAGACCGACAAACCCGTGTGCACGTTTCGCCATGTTTTGGCGTCTTGTATTGATTGTCGCAGCACCAACGTTTCTCAAGCCGACGTGGAATGAACGAACCGGCACTCCGTGGTGGATGCCGACCAAAGACGCGACTGATTGCGTCTTCAAGACTCAACCTCTTACAGAGCCAAACTCCACGCCTGTGGGATCGGTAAGATGGGCCGTGCGCTTTCTAGATAGGGCATGATCTGCACGTGGTACACGCTTTACCCCACTCTCCGCCCTCCCATACGATGCCCGCCACCAGAGTTCAAGGGGTCATTTCGGACGACGTTTGACAGAAAGAACCACATCACATGGCTTGCGTCCGCTCGAGCGAGTTTTCATCGGTTCGATCAAACCGAATCCACCACGGTTTGACCACATTCAACAATGCTGTCATTGACCGCCGGTCTCGCGACCGCTCCGCTACCGCTACCTCGGCGATAAGGATTCAGTCTCAGGCGTGGCAGGCCAAGTCTGTTATCTTTGAGGAGTTTGCCTGCTCGTCCAATCACCCAAGAGCTCCATTCAATCCTGTTCACAGGTCTGAGTCAGGTACAAGATGTGCTTCGGTCCATTCCTACACGATCCTTATCGCAAGCCCAACTGTTTGCAGGCCTATCATGGAGGATGTTCTTGGTCTGAGGTGCAGGGAAGAAGTACATCGGCTCAAAACTCGCCGACAGAGCTGCCACAATCGTCTTTGGTTTCGCCCTGGGCAGATCAATCAATAACGATGCGTAAAGGCAATGAAGCGCTGTCGTCGCGAAATCGACCAGTATATGTGCGCTACGACATCCCATAAGTATAATGAAGAGGTCTCTTTGAGTACTTATTTTGCTATCAATTTTACGGACTCAGCGGAAAATAAGTCCAGATCGTGAAGTTGCCGTCCAATACACGCATTTTAACAAGAGCATTTGACTTGCACAATGGGCAGGCTCTCAATGCCAACTAAGGCAGGATTGACTGCACCATTTCGCTCCAAGCGAGCATTCATCGAGTTTGTAAAATCTCCCGAAGGCAATGAAGGCCATGCCACCATTGGCGACGCAAGGTGGTCTAACAAGGACCTGGAACCGACTCCAGTTGAGCACAGAACTTGGACCTGGTAAGATTGTCGAACTGCAAGTCTTTCGGTCCCTCACTGATCAATGAAGGTACAACCTGCCACTCTACTGGCTTTCGAATCAGTTCTCGCTAGTCGGCTGGAACACCGGATCTGCGCTGGTTACTGTGGGCCTGGTAAGCCACCATCGATATTTGACAGGATGTTGAGCCTCACAAACTGATTCTTCTGAAGACATGGCAGCAATCCTTCGTATCTGCTTGCCTAGGCTCTTTCCTAGCGGCAGTTGTGGTTGTTCTTATGGCTCGCCCGGGTGTGAAATACCACATTGGCTTGTGAGTAGCGGTTTCCGAAGCACGATACGCTTGACACTGGGATCTGACAACTTCTAGTCCTGTGCTCGCGCGATCGGTCATGGGAATGTACGGATCGTACTTCTTCGTCTTCATTCGTGCCATCGTATGCATCATCTGGTACGGCATTCAGTCTTTCTATGCCGGGAACATTCTGTCCGTGATGCTCCGCTGCATCTTCGGAAGCTCTTGGGAGAACCTTGAAAACACTCTTTCAGCGAGTGCAAACATCACCTCCAAGCAACTGTTGGCATTCTTCATGGCCTGGCTCATGGAGTTTCCTTTTGTGAGTTGTTCTTATGGGGAGGGGCGTTGGCACACAGTACTGACAATCTGCAGATGTGGATTCACCCGAAAAGCATTCACTACATCTTTACCGTCAAGGGTTGCACCATGCCCATCGCAGCGTTCGCTCTGTTCGGCTGGTGCATGGCGAACGGCGGAGGACTCGGAGCCATGGATCTTGCTTCTTCCGCAGGCGAGCTTTCATCTTCCGTCACTCCACTTGGCTGGTCCATCATGGCAGGTATCAACACAATCTTTGGCTCTCTCTCGCCTATGCTGGTTAACCAGCCAGATCTTGCTCGCTACTGCAAGAAACCCCGCGACGCAGGCATCTCTCAAGGAATCAGCGTCTTCGTCTCCTCCATAATTGTCTTCTTCCTGGGTATGGCGTCTACGACCTCGATACAGGCCCTTTGGGGCGAAGCTTACTGGAACGTCTGGGATCTGCTGGATGCCATTCTGGACCACCATTTTGGTGCTGGTGCTCGTGCAGGCATTTTCTTCGTCGCGTTGGCGTTCTTCTTCGGCGTGTTCGCAACCAACTTTGGTGCCAACTCGATTCCTTTCGGCGCTGACATGACGGGATTGTTTCCCAAGCTTCTCACTATTCGCAGAGGCCAAGTGTTGTGCGCTATTCTCGGGGTTGTTGTGCAGCCATGGCAGCTGATGGCTAATGCATCCGCTTTCTTGAGGTAAGTCAGTCATGCGATCGCCTCTTCAAACCGTCCTAACACCCAGAACCAGCTTCTTAGGATCCTACAACATCTTCATGGCGCCGCTTTGCGCAGTCATCATTGTTGACTATTACATCGTCCGCAAAGGCAACATCCATGTTCCGTCATGCTATGATGGCAAAAAGTCGGGTTTATATTGGTTTTGGTCCGGTGTCAACTTTTGCGGCGTGGCAGCGTGGCTGCTTGGCACAACCATGGGCATTCCAGGCCTTATCGGACAGTACCAGCCGCAGATTATCAACAATGCTGCACAGTACATGTATATGATGGGCTGGCTTCTGACCTTCACGACTTCAGCAACTGTCTACTATGCGGTTACAGTGTTCATCAAGCCGCAAATCTTCCCCACTGGGCGCGAGAGTACGCCCTACCAGAGAGAGTGGTTGGCGAATGACGGCCGTGAAGGTTTCTACGAAGGCGAAATGGATGGAGGAGAGATTTATGCACCTGCGACACCGCCCATGACAGACGCGGAGGAGATCCAGGTGGGCGAGAAAGCGTACAAGTCTGATGTTTGAGAATAGATATATTACAGGTGTGGCTCTCGTAGTGACCAATACCATACATTGTGTATCATTAAATTAGGCTATCAGATTGTGCTTCTCGTCGATTCACTTACTGGGCATCTCAACGGCAATTATTCTCATTCTTAGATCTGAATGATATAGTATTAGCATACTAGACATAGCAATCCGAGCGAGAATTAATAGCAGTTTCGCCAGCAAGTACTCTTATGTATAGATCTAAATATTATGGTATTAGCACACTAGATACAAAAAGTCGAACAAACCTTTGGGAGTATCTCAACAGTGAGTGTTCTTATTGATAGATCTAGATAGTACAGTATTAGCACATTAAGCCCGATAATCCGGTCGAAGCCTCTAGGGTATCTCGATAACAAGAATTCTTATAATAAAGATTTGAATGCTATGGCATCAGCACATTAGTTATGGCAACCCGCCCAGGTTCTAGGGCATACTAAACAGGCTGTGAAGTGTCCACCACACCTGGCTTCCTCTGGCAAATTGTCAATGCTGCTTAATAGGCGCCACATTCGATCATCGTGTAGGTTGAACTTGTGGTATGTGGGGACCTAGCATTGACATCGTATCATGCACTAGAACGTAATGATGTTTTTAGTAATCCTGTCGGGTGTGAGCGCCCGATCAAGGGTAAATTCAGATATGGAGGATCGGGAGCTAAATTGCCGACAAGTGCTGATACATGGAGTATTCTCGGAGGGTACACATCTGCGACTGGGCCGAATGGCGATATCTCATATAGAAACAGCTACACGAATTAATTCTTGTTTATCGATCTCGCATATTGAGAAGCGGCCTCTCTTCAACAACACACAAGCTAATCGACGTTGCTCAAGTACCTAGAACACCACGATGTCTCGGCTCTTCCAACCGTTGTCGGTGGGACCTATAACATTGCAACATCGCGTGGCGATGGCACCGCTGACAAGATATCGATGGGGCGATGATTGGGATGCGACTGGCATGAAGGATATGATCATTGGTGTGTTGAAATACATCGGTTCACAACATATCGAAAATAATTCGCTGACATATACTTACAGAGTACTACGAACAGAGAGCGTGCATCCCAGGCACGCTGATCATCAGCGAAGCCACTGTGATTGCAAAAAATGCCGTCGGACGCCGCAACTGTCCGGGGATCTGGTCCGAAGTCCAGATTGCTTCTTGGAAGGACATCACCACAGCAGTACACAACAAAGGTTGTCTTATTTACTGCCAGCTCTGGCACCAAGGCCGATCGGCGGATCCTGAAGTACTAGAATCCGAAGGGTACAAAATGCTGTCTGCCAGCGCCGTACCGATGACTCCACAGGATCGGACACCAGAAGCCATGACCGAAGAGGACATTGCTGGTGCGATTGGTGACTATGCTCAAGCAGCAAGGAACGCCATCGCTGCTGGATTCGATGGAGTTGAGATCCACGGCGCGAATGGCTATCTCTGCGATCAGTTCTTGCAGACCACATGCAACCAGCGAACGGATGGCTGGGGCGGGACCATCGAGAAGCGTGCCCGCTTGCACCTCGAGGTTACTCAGGCAGTCATTGATGCAGTTGGTGCGGAGAGGACAGCCATGCGTCTCAGCCCTTACAGCAGCTTCGGAGGAATGTTGATGGAGGAACCTGAGCCGACCTTCACATATCTCCTGGAAAAGCTGAAGGCACTCCGTATATCATACCTTCATCTCATAGAAGCCAGAATCAAGGGCAACGATGACTCCGAATGTGGAGGGCAGAAGTCTGTGGACTGGATGGTCAAGGCATGGGACAATATCAGCCCAGTTCTCATTGCGGGTGGATTCGTCCCCGAGACAGCGAAACAAGCAGTGGACGAGAAGTACAAGGACTATGACGTGGTCATTGTTTTTGGGAGGTACTTCGTTACAAATCCGGATCTGGTGTATCGTGTCAGAGAAGGACTCCCTCTGACAGGATACGATCGCAGCGTATTCTACACGCCCAAAAAGGCCAAAGGATATATCGACTACCCTCTTAGTCAGCAATACCTGCAAAGCGCAGCAATAGCATAGGTTCCCATCAGCAATTAGCGGTACTCAGAAATTCCATCATGAATGCGTTCACGAATTGATGAGCTTCTTGTGTCGATGACCACTTGCAGTGAGCCGCTGAGTAGGTGGTGGCCTGGTGGGTATAACTAACAGATCATCCTTGGTGAGTTATCCCCGAAAATGATCCAGACATGAATGGCACACGCGGCTTCCCAGTTCACGCCATCTGACAACTACGCTTAGACACGGTTCGCCTTATCACAAGTCCTGTACCCTCGCAGAAGAAGAGTGTCTCGAAATACCTTGGTGGTCTTCAAAGATCATCTGGTAGTAAGTGGAGCCGGATACGAACGTTAGTTCGAGGCTCATGGTTTGGAGACCATTCTGTATCTCTGTCTCATGTGCTTCATCCCGATGGCGCAATATTGCGTTCCTGCGAGATCGGTGGTCTGGACTTTGAAATACAGCACGTTGGTTTGGCCAAGCAAGCTACAATAAAATGTCGTATCTGAAAGCATGGTAAAGTTTTCCTGATATAGGGTTGAATATGGGAAGTGGAGAAGAGGCCCCGGCGGCTGAAATCATGCTTTCGTACCAGAGTACTTCTCATGTGGGTTTTGCTCCGGCGGGCTTGCACCTCTGCACGTGTTTGGCCGGCGGTCTTTGCCTGGATCTCGGTAGTGATTGCCGAGTCAGTAACGCCTTCAGCCACGGTGGTGCCGTTCGCTGACCTAATGATAGGAAGGCTATAGTGTTTGGCATATAGTGTCCTCTTGCTGGCCTTATGGAAGGAGAAGCAGATTCGTATGCGAGTCCTCCGTGCGTGCCAGCCCTGTGGCACTTCCACGCAACGCAGCATGGCTCGCACGATGAGCGGCTCCAAAGTATCGTGCTAGGTGATGGAAGTGCCGAGGTTGTGATGGAAAGATGTACGGTTAATCATCCACAGATCAGCCAAGCATTCAAAGTCCCCCAATGACGTCTTTGCGTTACACTGCTGCAATCAATCTTGCAGCAACACGCCATATCATCACGTGTCCGCTATATCGTAGCTCAGCCACCTGCGCCATGTTCAAAACTCCCTAAAGACCACGTTCCGATCATTGTGTAAAGAAGGTCAGTCCGTCAAAGGAAGCCCTACTGCTCTACATGAGGGGAACCGCCGATCTTAAACTCTTCGCGGGGTCCCCAGTGGTTGCCGACATTTGTCCTTCCTCTACAAAGTTAGACGTCTACCTAGCGGCGACTTGGTATGAAGTAATAGAGTGAGTATGGCTAAATGCAAGGAAAGACGTGGGTACTAATCTCCACATCCCGGACTTGAGTCTTGGGCATTGTGAGCATTTAATCATTACTTAAAGAAAGCTGTAGACACAGAACACGATAGGATTACAGCATACGAGCATCCATCACCTTCATCATGCGTTGGTTTTCATCTCTGGCCTTCTTGGCCTCGGCAACAGCTGCTGTGCTTCCAAATGGACCGAAGGCATTCCCTCGACAGACTGCAGCTGTGAATGAAGGATATGTGTTCGCATATTTCAGAGACAACTCGATTGCCGGCGAGAAGATATTCCTTGCAGCGAGCAATGGCAACAACGCCCTGGACTGGAAAGAGCTGAACAACGGCAACCCCGTCTTAACTTCAACCAAGGGCACCAAAGGTCTCCGCGATCCTTTCTTGATCAAGGTACGTCCACAGCAGTTCTCAAGAGAACAATCCAATGCTAACCATATCGATAGTCACCAGATGGAAGCACGTTCTACTTGATCGCCACCGACCTATCAATCGGCTCTGGTACAGATTGGGGTACCGCTGTCCGCCAAGGTAGCCGATACCTCGAGGTCTGGGAGTCCAAGGACCTGGAGACATGGTCTGAACAGCGCCACGTGCTGGTATCGCCACCTACGGCGGGTAACACCTGGGCTCCTGAGGCCTACTACGACACTGATATCAATGCCTATGTGGTCTTCTGGGCATCGTCTCTCTATGATGAGGCGGATACCGCCCATACAGGCGATTCCTACCACCGTATGCTTTACGCCACCACACAGGACTTCAAGACTTTCAGCGAGCCGGAGATATGGCAGGATGCTGGCACTGCCCGCATTGACTCGACCGTGCTGAAGGAGGGCGACCAGTACTACCGATTCACCAAAGACGAAGGTGGTGTCACAGGTTGCACAGACATCATCCAGGAGAGCTCACCCTCGCTGCTAGCACAGCTCAGCGGCTGGCAAACCGTAGCATCTTGCATCGGCAAGAACGCTGGCGCATCCGCAGTCGAGGGCCCAACGGCGTTCAAGTCCAACCCCGGCGATGTCAACGGCGAGAAGTTCTACCTTTTCGTCGACGAATACACTGGCCGAGGGTACATTCCGCTCGAGACTGCCGACATTTCGAAGCCTAACTGGCAGCTTTCCAAGTCTTACAAGCTACCCTCCAGCCCTCGCCACGGCACGGTGCTACCAATCACTGCAGCTCAGCTCGACACCATCACTACCGCCAACGTCAAGCGTTCCCTCGAGAAGCGCAGCCTGTTGATCCCTGGACTGTATGCCGACCCAAACATCGCTTCCTTCAACGGCAAGTACTACATCTACGCTACGACCGACGGCACTCCCGGCTGGGGCGGAAACCAATTCTACGTCTGGTCTTCAGATGACCTTGTCGACTGGCAGCGCTCCGAGAAGCCCTTCCTCACCCTGAACGGCACTGAAGGCAACGTGCCTTGGGCCGTCGGCAACGCGTGGGCTCCCACCATCGCCGAGAAAGACGGCAAATACTACTTCTACTTCAGCGGACAGAACCCGACTTACGACCGCAAGACCATCGGCGTTGCAGTAGCAGATAGCCCTGAAGGCCCCTTCACCGCAGAGCCCACCGCCATGATCACCAATGACGAAGCGTTCAAGACCGGCCAAGCTATTGACCCCGATGCCTTCCAAGACCCTATCTCAGGCAAGTACTACTTCTACTGGGGCAACGGCAACCCGCTCGTCGCCGAGCTCGCAGATGACATGGTCTCTATCGCCCCCGACACCACCAGCAACATCACCGGCCTCGAAGACTTCCGCGAAGGCCTCTTCATGGTGTACCGCGAACCCTACTACCACCTCACCTACTCGATCGACGACACCGGCAGCGAGAACTACCGCGTCGGCTACGCGACCGCCGAGCACCCTGCCGGCCCCTTCACGTATCGCGGCGTGATCCTAGAGAAGAACGTCGAGAAGGGTATCTTGGCTACAGGCCACAACTCCATTCTTAATGTACCTGGCACCGATGACTGGTACATTGCGTACCACCGCTTCAATATCCCTGGAGGAGACGGAACCCATCGTGAGACGACGATCGATGAGTTGCACTTTGATGAAGGGACGGGGCTGATCGTTAATGTTGTTCCGACTGTGGATGGTATCACTGAACCAGTGAATGCTGAGTGCTAGATCATGGCTAGTTTAGAGAATTGAACTGTATGCATCCATTTCTGCAGTCTAAGCAACGATGCGAGCTTTTCAGCGGCACGAGTGTGGTCTCTTTCCATGTAAAGTATCTCAGTGTCACTGGGCAAACCCTAGTACATTGTGTGGCGGGCGGTATCACCATACGATGATTTGATCAATCAGGGGAGAAGAAGAAGAAGAAGAAGAAGAAGAAGAAGGAGAAGAAGAAGAAGAAGAAGAAGAAGAAGAAGAAGAAGTGATCACGTGTGATAAATGTCTTATACAAAAGAGAAGTATATTATGCTAGCCTGCAAGCACGACTTAGAAAGTCAAAATGCTGCAGTACAAAGAAAATAAGCCGAAGTGTCGTAAGCGGCAGTCGCGTGTCGTTATGTTCCCAATATGCAAGTCTCCTGTGGTATCTCCCAAAAAATGCAATCCAAACGCCATGTTCCCCTATTCCATGCCCTGAACTCCATCCTCGCAGATCCCCAACCGGGGATCCGCTATCAAATCCCACCTCTTCCGTTCCATTCCATCATGCCCTATCCTCTCGCCCGCTGCCGAAGCCTGGGCGATCCCGATCTACCAATTCGGTTCCTCCTCTTGATGCCGCTCTCCTGCACGACTTCTGGTCGCACGGGAGCGGCAGTTTTCTGCTCGTCCGCAGTATCGAGCTCGCCGTACATCTTCAGGATGCCGGCTTCCATGTCGTCCTGGTTGGATTCGTCGCAAGGGACGAGCTGGCCATCGACATAGCGCTTGTTAAGATCCTTGTCCTGGAATTTGGCCTCGGGTCCAGATTCTCCAGTGATGAAGTCCTTTCCAGCGGCGTTCTCCTGGGCGGTAGTCTCGTGGTCGAGCTCGCCGTACATGTGCAAGACGCCGGCCTCCATGTCGTCTTGGTTCGACTCGTCGCAGTCAACGAGCTGGCCGTTGACCCATCGCTTGGTTGGGCGAGGAATGTCCCGGAGCACCGATCTGCTCTTGACATTAGAGCCCTCGGATGGTGACTTGTAGCCAGCGTCCTGAGCCTCCTTCAAGCCTGCGGCATAAGCCAAGTACCAAGTACGGCTGGCACCTCCATCAAGCATCTGATCAGTGTAGTCGCCAGAGCCACCAGAGAAGAACTGGTAGCTGGCTTCCGGGTCGATCAGTGCCTGGTTCGCCATCAAGATACCGCGCCAGCCATCTCGGATCGAGGAGATGTTCTTGGCGAAGAATTGGTCCCACTCAGTCTGGACGAAGTCGCGACGACGAGTGACGGTCGAGAAAGGCATCACGGGGATCATGTTGATGCCCTGGATATACTCGATCTTGTTTCCGAAGTAGGTGACGTGGTCAATCTTGTTCTCGAACAAAATGCCTGCAGCGCGGTTGCCGATGTACTCACGCGGCTGGACCTCGTTGCTGTCTCGGTACAAGTAGTAGTTGTCCAAGCTGCGAGCCTGGATCGCGAGCATAAGGTTACCGCGAGACTCCATGGCTTTGTCACCAATGACCGAACCCCACATCTTGATCGCATAGGAGGCCATGGTGTCTTCGGAAGAGCTCTCTTGGTCCTTGCCATCAGCGCTAGCGAACAGACCCTTCGCCCAGGAGTGACCATGGAAGTAATCAAAGTTGCGAGAGAAGGGGAAGTAAGGGTCTTCAGTGGTCGGGTTGGCATAGTCGCGGACCAATGTGTTCACCCAGGCCTTGTTCGTACCCTCCTCGAGCCACGTAGAGTCGAGATAAGCAATGACAGCCGCAGCGTAGACATGGTAGCCATAGTGGAAGTGGTGATCGTTGTAGAACGAGTTGCCAAAGTCCTGTCCACTGTCACCAGTATCGTAAGATGCACTGCTAGCAGCACCACCCCAAGCTTCCTCATAGACAAGGGGGAATTTCTGCTTGTTGTCCACGAATCTGGCCATGGCGACCTTCAACCTTTCCAGACCGTCCTGAGCAAGCGAGGCATTCTTGGCCATGTCTTTGGCAGCGAAGACAACGCCGGCAAACTTGGCCAGCTCCTTGCCAGAGTAGTACATTGAGTCAAGGTTGCTCATCTCAGACATGTTCTGCTGCAGCTCAGAAGTAGCGGCTGAGTTGATGGCAGCAACAGCCTCTGCAGAGACAGCCCTAACGCTACCGAATCCAGGCTGGTACGGGGCGAACTCCATATCAACAGCCAACTCTGGCTCAACGAGTGTCCAGTTGCTACCTTTAATGGCAACACCGTTGCCTTTGACGGTAGTCATGAGCTTCACGTCAGTGACAGAGGGCTTAGTCGTATCCGCGAGCGACTGCATGTGATGCGGGAGAGCGAACATGAGCAGATCTTGAGTCTGGACACCTCCCTTCTCCCATGAGAGAGTGTACCAACCGGTAGTGCCATCCACGGCGCCAGAGATGCTACCAGATGTGGGGTAGGCTCCAGCAGAGCTGTCGTATACTGCCTCAGCATCGCTTGTCTCCGCCGGAATCTTTGCGACCTGGACGGTGCCTTCAAAGCCTGAAGGTCCTTGGATGGTGCTGCCATCGAGTAAAGTGAAACTGTTCACATCATAGCTGTCTTCTTGTGGGGTCACATATGCCAGCCAGGTGAATCCATTTGTGAGCTCCATACGGTACTTGTGCGTAACATTGTCACCAGCAGCACCAACGTAGGTGATATTCTTGAAGCCAACGCCAGACGACAGTACCGGAGTTGCTTTCGTGTAGCGAGCAGTAACGAAAGCCATGCCTTGGACCAGAGGGTACGTGATCCGGGTGTCATTGTCACTGTCAGGAGAGAGATTGACGTTGACCGAGAAACCCTCGAGGGAGTCGGTCGTTAACTGAGTGTCATTGGTCAATTCAGTGGCCGAAAGAATGATGGAGTGTACGCCAATCGGGCTTGCGTAGAACCTCCATGCTCCAGTAACAGGATCGGTCTCGCCTCCAGCGAACTGCATGCGTTCGGTGTGAGAAACCGCCATGCCGTAGCTGCCAGTCGCGCCAGTACCATTGGCCCAGACAACCGAGTATGGGAAGATGTAAGATGGCAGAGCCTGGTCCTCAAGGAAGAAGTTGGAGTAGAACTTGTTTGTCTGCAGCTTCTTCTTTTGCGGCTGGATGCCTGTCCTCGGAGCCGGGTGATCACTTTTTCTAGACAACTGCGCGGGAGGTGCATCAGTTGCGATGGGCTTGAAGATATCGCTGACGCTGAGGCTAGTCTTGGTAGAGGTACCGACGTCCGACAGCATAACAGTTTCCTCGAGCGTCAAAGCAACACTTGAGGTTACCAGGCTAGTCGGGAAGGGTGCGTTAGATGTGCGTCCATCCATGTTCAATGAAGTAGAGACCGGGGCAGTGGAACCCTGGTTGTTTAAGATGGCGGATGCCGACGCAGTCTGTACGGCCGAGGTCGATTGCATGGCTAGAGAGCTGTCAGGCACACTAGAAGGAGTGACGTGGGAGGATGCTGATCCAGATGCAGTGTTCTGGGGTGCTGTCGGCGTGCCGTTCGCGCTTGACGGAGTGACATTCGAGGACGTTGTTCCAGATACAGAGTTCTGGAGTGCAGTCGGCGTGCCATCCGCGCTCCCAGTAGGCTCACTGTAAAACACAGGAGACGGACGGGTGTTGCTGTCCCCGATGGCAGTGTCCACAGACGAAGATGAAGATGAAGTTACAACTGCGCTGTTCATAGACTCCTGCGTGCTCGATGGAGCATTGGGATTGTAGAAGTCGATGGTGGATTGTGACGAAGATGCCTGAGTGCGAGTGCGAGTAACAGTCTCTGCCGTAGCCGGGAAGCCACTGGTAGTATCGTAAACCGTTGTGTATGTGAGCGTAATGCTGCCGTACACGAGTGGAGAAGTTTGCGATGAGCTCGAAGTGGCTGCTGCGCTTGGTGATGAGGCATTGTTGGCCTGCACTTCCGGCGAAGGTGCCGAGGCGGCTTCAACAGAACTTGTCGAAGAAGCAACACTTGTCAAAGAAGCAGCGTTTGTCGTAGAAGCAGCGCTTGTCGACGAAACAGCGCTGGCGAATTGAGGCAAGGATTCCGATGCGACATCCTGAAGCTGAGCAGTACTCGTTGAATCTGAAGATCTAGAGTAGGTCTTCTTGATAGTGACTTCCAGGGCCATAACGTCAGAGGTGTTCGACGCCACAGAGATGTCCGATGCCACGGAAGTGTTTGACGTTGCTGAAGTGATTGACTCCATTGAAGTGTTCGACGCCGCAGAAGTCACACCCTTCTGTACAACCTCGAAGGAAGGCAATGTAGATTGCGAAGTTGTGATTGCAGCAGCTAGGCTGCCACTCGAGGCCGGAGAATCCCAGTTTGTGACGGTCGCTGTGGAGGCAACACTCCAGAGAGTTGAGGTCAGGATCTCCCCGGATGGTTCTGGAGTTGACTCTGGCCAGTCAAAAACAGTAGCAGTTGACGTCTGCCATTCTGTAGCTGTAAGGACTGCATTCACTAGTGATGACGATTCTCGGCCGTTCTGCGCCTCCATGAATTTGGAGAATTTCTCCACAGGAGCCTGGATTTGTCCGTCCGCGATTTGTACCACAGGAATTCCAGTCCAGTGAGCGGTGTTTTCCTCCGCACAAGATGTAGTAGGCCAGACAGTCGTGTCCAAGCCTTCTTCCGGCCTAGGCACAACGTGGTTGGGAGCAAAGTGTGGTTGAGGTCCAGCTTCCAGGTCTCCAGTCTCTGCATTGATCCGGGGTGCGAAAGGGTATGCAGAAGATAACTGTGCCTGTGCGAATACCATCAGCGGTAGAAGTTTTGAAGCCCTGAGGCTGGTAGAAGGTCTCTCCATGATGGAGGACTGTGTTAGTTTTGCGAAGTCAATAAAAATCTAATTGCAAGATACGGGGATACTCAGGCCAAATAGGCCACTAATATGCGATTTCTCGCCTCTGCTTGGAAGCAGGCCGTGTGATACGCGAGGCGTCTCTCTGACAGACAAGGGCGCCCGTGAGCGATGCGTGGCTTTTCTGCGGCGTGGCTGGTCTTCCGCGCAGGGGTATATTTCAGAATAAAGTAGATGAACAAGTAGTACGGACTATCCGCGAAAAAATCAAGAACGTGACACTGTGATTACAGAAAAGTACAAGAGGGGTGCCGCATGCAAGACCTAAGTGGCGTTATGGGCTGCTGCAGAACAAGGACAAGGTGTGTTTTAAAGTGACGGACAAGGATCCAGCAACGTGGACGTAGGGTGTATGACTGTTTCAAGAGATGGATGAGGATTGAAGAGTTATACTTGCATCTTGTTGCCCTGGCCGTTGGATGGCGAGGTAGCGGGTCCTGGGTGTAGGAGCTGATGTTCACCAGGTAACGGGTGTGTCATGCCTGGAATGTAGAAGCCCAGAGGAGCCGTTGGGCGCGTAGGCAACAACCACCAAGGGCACGACGACATGAGGACATCTTCTCTGTGTGTCTCTGAAGGAAATCGAGGGCATCGCAACGGGCGTGGACCGAGTGGCTATGTGTGAGTACGGGTATGACCCATGTCTCGGATGGCTTCGTGATATCTTCCAGGTCATGACCAGAAGGAAGGCGTCTGTCACGATGCCTCCAAAGGGGGAGGCCGCCGAAGACAAAGACTTGCTCTGTCTGTCGCGCACAGTATAACGACAGATGTGACGAGTCATAGATATTCGAAGAAGTGTTGTTGATGGAAGGATGCCAAAACCGTTGATGGCGTGAAGCCACCTGCCCTGCACCAAATTGCCGACAACCCGCAGCAGGTACCCGTGCCCAGCACCAAGGCTTCGCATTACTCCACTACTGATGCAACATCTTGCACACTTCATCTCGAGTCAAAGCCACGTCTGGACTCTAGAATCTAGAGCTGTGCAGCGGGCTCTGGTGGCGGTGGGAAAGAGATAGCAACCCATACCAACTGCACAGACATTCATGCATGAGCATGAGCATGAATATGGATAAGGATATCATTGTTTACCTAACCATTAGACCCCGATCCAGAGTAGCCATTCTTGCCTCGATGCTATTCGAGGTCCCTTCTTCACAGCGTTCCAACGATGAAACAAATTGGTAGAGAATGACGAAAGACGGGCCAATCTTGCTCACGACCTGGTCAACTGCCAGCTGCCAGCCCAGAAGCGAGCCAGAAACGCATCACCACCTTGGCAAGACATCCTCATTCAGCCCAGCAAGCCACCCAAAACAGACCGACAACAACCAGAACAACCAACCTGAGACCTCTCGCTCCGCCTGCACCTTTGTATCTGCACCTTCCCAAGCCCCGGCTCTCGGCGCTCGCGATAGTGACACCCTCCATCTGCCTGCCGCCTTGCGGCGGGTGGTACCTGCCATCCCGCCGGCGACGTTTCTGTACGACGGGGGCTTGTATGACAGGGCCTTCATGGGCGGCTTTGTTCTCCATCGTTGAAAGGAGTGAAGGGCGATGGGTGAAAGATCCTACTGGCGGTTCTGTGCTTTTGTGACTTGATCGTTGACTTGCTTGTACGGCAAATCTGGATTCATGTACTGCACTTGACTGTGGATAGGATGAACAAAGTGTGGGACTCGCTGGACGTCAGAATCCACATAGATAAGAATCAATACCTCGACGACGCCGTGAAGATGTTACAAGGATTCATTTTGATGCGCCTTTTGAACGAGTGGCACACGCTCTGCAAACAAATAGCAATATTTACACATCATCAGAAAGAACCTAGACTAAAACCCACAGACCTCATTTACCTCCTGCCGCCGCCCTTGCCAAAGCTCAAGTTGCTTCGCGCAGTCGTGCCGAGCTTGTGCACAGCGTCCCTCCTCGTCCACACAGCGCTCTTGCCCTCAACAACGCTGATGAACTCTTCCGCCAGCCTCTGCGCGAAAGTGTTGCGTCCACTGCTCCTGCTCTTCTTCTTCGAAACCACGTCCAAGATCCACTCCATCGCCTGTCTGCGGCGCTGGCGGAGACCGAGCGGCACGGGGATCTGCAGTGCCACACCACCACCTGCTGCTCCACGCTGGCTGCGGAGACGGAGGAGCGGGGCGACGCTGTCGATGGCGAGAGTGAGGTATAGGACGGGGTTGAGAGGGAGATGTGAGGCGGGAGGAGCGCCGGGGAGCAGGCCGCGGGTCGCCGAGTATTGGGGCGCGGGCGCTGTGCGGAGGACTGTGAGGATGTGTGCCATGTTGCGCTGGGCAGCGGCCTTCTTGCCGTCCTGCATGATCAAGTTGGTGACTTGGTTGACGACAGAGTCGTAGCGGTACTTGTCCTGGTGGTTCTCGTTGGGGCCGAGAGGGCGCGCTGGGAGAGGGAACTTGTGACCGAGGGCGGGCACTGTGGTCTCTGCGGCGTAGACGGCGCGTTGTTCTGATGAGGGGATCATGGAGGCGTCGAAGTCGGCGGATCCGGACTGGGAGAGGTCGCCCTGTTGCCTTCTTGCGAGAGTCGAGAAGGTCCGGCTGCCAGAGGGCTTTGCGTTGGCGGCACCCTGGCCATTCTTCATCGAATCTTGCATGACTTGGGGAGCCTGCTCGCGAATCTTCTTTTCTTCCTCGAGGATCTGTTGATCCATGTTAGCGCAATTCTCCATGGGCGCGATTCTCCTCTTCCGAACGTACCTCCTGCACCGGTGTACCCTGACCAATGTCCGGTCCCTCACCACCAGTAATCTTTGCCATCTTCGCCGCCTCCTCGCTCACATGCTCCTGCTGCTGCATGTTTGGTCCGACGGGCTGCTCGCCCTCAGCCTTGGGCAGCTTGCCGGGGTTGTTGGTGCCGGCATTGTCTGCGAAAAGGCGCGCAGCAGGTCTCTGGAAGCTGCGGAAAGCCGCAGTGGATTTCTGGCGCAGCGGCAGGGTGCGCAGGGTCGAAAATGGGTTCATTGGAGGCATTGTGATTGTTCTGGGGTTGGTTTTGGCTGTGTCGTGTGCCTCGCAGGGTTTCGTCGAGATGAAGTCGCCCTTCTCCAGAGGATCTCCATCTTGAACTTGGGAATTCCCGAAGCGGCATCGGCACTTTTGCGATCGCTTCGCTCATGTACGCTGACCTCATTCCCACGTACTACCTCAATCTCGACATTTGGAATAAAAGCAAATATGCGTATGTGAGCATATGTCACTCCATGGTTTGTTACCACAAGTGGTCGTGGTCTCCGTTACCGGCGTTCAAAAGAAGTCCACTCCGTCATGCTCTTACTTGCTGCACGATTTCCAGGGCTACTTTCCTGTCCTTCCCAATGGCATCTACCTGACTTCAATTACCAACCCTACCTTACTTTCTACCTCACCAGCTTGCCCAACCTCCGCGAACGACGGACAATGATCTCGACTCTGTGTAAACTAACACTCCCAACTGTAATTCTCTGGGACTTTCAACGATGAATCAAAATCGTAGCGATTGACACTCCGCCGATTGTTCCAATTTACGTGCCTACCAAATTCGCGTAGGACGCTACCAGCAAAAGAAATGCATAGTCCGGAGATGAATACCCAGAGCAGCATGCATCGCGATAGCTACGTGCGAGGAAGCATGCAAGTCCACTTGCTTGGCCTGAAGTACCGCTTACCAATATTCCTGCAAGCGCGGATCCTGCAGCCCACAGGCTATACGCAGTCAATGTTCTCGCATTCCGCTGCAGTGTTACGATTAATGTGGAAGATGATTTGATTCCGCTCCTTGGCAGCTACCTGGAAATCTCTCGTAGCTTTGTCATCGTGGTTTTGTAATGGTCTGCGAATACTTGTCGATCGATTGTTGTAGTGTTGGGTGCATATGGTAAGCCATTGGAATGGTATAAGTATGAGATGTGTTGCATGAAGCGTCGAAATGCAACTGAACTCGTCACAAACAGTTCACCATGTATCTCTCGCTGATCTCCTACTTTCTTCTGCCAGCGCTGTGCTCTCTAGCCACCGCCCTACAGCCCTTCGGCGAATGGAGCCACGGCCGCATCCAACTGCAAGACGGCTCAATCCACTTCCGCTACTCAGCATCTGGCAAGCCTCCCCTGCTACTCATCCATGGCTTCCCGGAACACTCGCCCACCTGGATACACATCGGCCCCATCCTCGCTGAGAAGTACACCATCATCGCGCCCGACAATCGCGGCATGGGCGAAAGCTCCCTAGCGGCCAGCGGCAACTACACGGCCGCAGCAGGAGCACAGGACCACCTCGCCCTGCTGAACTTCCTCAACATCAGCCGAGCACACGTTTTCGCGCACGACAAAGGCGTCGGCCTAGCAGCCTCGCTAGCCTTCGAGAGACCCGACCGCGTCGCAAACCTGGTGCTGGCCGAATACCCTCTACCGGGCTACGGTTACCCAACATCCGTCGTCTCGACCAACCCCTACATGAACTGGCAGCTAGCGTTTTTCGCCGTCCCGGACGCCGCGCAGTACTTCATACAGGGCCGTGAGAAGGAGATGCTGGCGTGGTATTTCTGGCTCGCTTCTTACTCGGGAAATAGTGTTGTTTCGAACGACTTGCTCGAGACGTACACGCGTTCCATCTCGAAGTTGGGGTTCTTGAGAGCGGGTCTGAGCTACTTTGGCGCCGCTTTCGAAGACGAGAAGTATTTCACTGCACAGGTCAATAAATCGAAGCTGCAGATGCCGGTGTTGGCGATGGGCGGCGAGGCATCGTTCGCGCCTGAAGATGCGTTGCGAATGAGTTTTGCGGATGTGGCGGAGGATCTTACGACTTTTGTTATCCCAAAGGCGGGACACTGGATTGTGAGTGATCTGCATTTGTTAATCTCTGATGATTGACTGACATGCCACGGGGTGATGAGAACCCAGCGGCATCCGCGAACCGTGTTCTACAGTTCCTGGAGGACGATACGAGTGTGCCTAATGTTGATCTGGATTGGTTGGAGAACACGACTACCATGTTTGGTGGATTCGGTACGATGGAGGTGACGCCTGGCACCAACCGTACGGGTTTGTGAGAGGCACTCACTGTATGTACGTTATGTCGGTAGTGATAACCTTGCCTTATCGATGAACAACGGTCGCCAGGCGGTATACATTGACAGGTCAGATGGGCCGTGGTGCCTCCGCGAATACTCCGTGGCCTTGTTGAGGCAATGAGGGTGACTCTGCTGGCATATACGCCACACTAAACCGCGTCACGTCGAAATTGAAGAGTAATAGTTTGCTTCTAGCGCGAGCAACGCACTGATGAAGGGCTGCGGAGTGCAAGCAGCACTGTGGCACACTCCAGCAAATGGCCTTGCTGGGTGACTTTCTTATCTCTCGCCCCGGGCGATCAGTACAGTCATCGCAGCGCGCTAAGCCTGAGCGGTATCGGTGAAATTTGCTCCTCCGCAGCTCGCCCAGCACAGCACCACCAGCAACCATCACCCAAGCACTTTTCTCGTCTTCCTTTACTCATCCCCATCAACAACTCCATCCTGAAATACCACCCCAGTCCTGACGGGCCAACAAGCCTTTTGATGTCTGCGCCTACAACCTTCACCTCCCAAGGTACGCCCGACCACCGCCCTCACCGCTCCGCTCCGCCCAACCATGCACTGCATTGTCGACCATGCGCTATAGAGAACCGCCAGCGCTATTAGAGGAGACATTGGCTAACGCGAGCATGGTACAGACTACATTTCCGACCACCTGTGGAAGGCCTCAGTGAACTGAACTCGCCTCCTCACAACCCGGACACCCATACATCAACTTTAACCACCACCACACACTACTGCCATCATGTTCATCCGAATGCTCAAGCCGGCCTCTGGCCTTAGGCCAGCCTCTGCCAGCTTTGCCGCAAAGAACCTTGCCCGCCCAGCTACCCAGATGCGCTTCAATGCCACCATCGCCGAGAACTCAATGGCGCCTCTGCCCACCTCCACCAGGTCCACGAAGCCCTGCTTCGAGCGGGCCACCTTCACCATCAGGGACGGTCCCATCTACCACGGAAAGAGCTTCGGTGCAAAGACCAACATCAGCGGTGAAGCCGTCTTCACTACCTCCCTCGTCGGATACCCCGAGTCGATGACCGACCCTTCGTACCGTGGCCAAATTCTGGTCTTCACCCAGCCGCTGATTGGAAACTATGGCGTGCCCGCTCCCGTGCGTGACGAATACGGTCTCTACAAGTACTTTGAGAGCCCCAACATCCAGGCTGCCGCCATTGTCGTTGCAGATGTTGCTATGCAGTACTCTCACTGGACTGCTGTTGAGAGCTTGGCTGAATGGTGTGCTCGCGAGGGCGTCCCTGCCATTACTGGTGTCGACACTCGTGATGTTGTCACCTACCTCCGTGAGCAGGGTTCTTCCCTCGGCAAGATCACTGTCGGTGAGGAGTACGATGCCGATGAGGACGAGGCCTACGAGGACCCTGGCAGCGTCAACCTTGTGAACAAGGTCTCCACCAAGTCGCCCTTCCACGTTCCCTCGCCCAACGGTGATGCACACATCTGCCTTATCGACTGCGGTGTTAAGGAGAACATCATCCGCTCCATCGTCTCTCGCGGCGCCTCCGTTACTTGTGTGCCCTGGGACTTCCCCATCCACAAGTCTGCCCACCACTTCGACGGTGTCTTCATCTCCAACGGCCCTGGTGACCCCACCCACTGCCGCAGCACCTCCGACAACCTCCGCAAGCTTATGGCCACTTCTCAGATTCCCATCATGGGCATCTGTCTTGGCCACCAGCTCCTCGCCATTGCCTCTGGCGCAGACACCATCAAGATGAAGTACGGCAACCGTGCTCACAACATCCCTGCTCTTGACCTCCTCACTGGCAAGTGCCACATCACATCGCAGAACCACGGTTACGCCGTCGACCCTTCGACCTTGAGCTCTGAGTTCAAGGAGTACTTCACCAACCTCAACGACGGCTCCAATGAGGGCATGATCCACAAGACCCGTCCCATCTTCTCCACCCAGTTCCACCCCGAGGCTAAGGGCGGCCCTCTCGACTCCAGCTACCTGTTCGACGCCTACCTCAAGTCCGTCAAGGAGTACAAGGAGACCAACGACGTCCTCAAGGGCGGTCGCAGGGCTAGGCCCGATCCCCTCATGATCGATCTGCTCGCCAAGGAGCGTGTCGGCGTCGCCCCTCCCAACCTCAGGCTTTAGGTCGATTTGTTTGTTTGATCTATTCACGACCAGATTGAATGGCGTTTTGCAGGGATTATTCACTGGGATTTATCATCCGGAGGTTGCGAGTCGAGTTTTACGATAGTCTTGTCTGTTTTCATATCACAGTGTTCAAATTTTGTTCAAAGTCAATCTAGTCTCCATCTGTCCATGTTCTTGGTTGAAGTGAATACAATCAAAGTCGAGGTTTACGGGACACTTCTGAGATTACTACGCCAGAATGCAAGCAGTTTCAGCAATTTGTGATTCGAGAACCCGCGGTCAAATACGTAACAAAAGTCAATTCATCGTGGGCGTGCCTAAGGTCTTTCCCCACTTGCTGGCCTATCCGGCCTTCTTTCTTATCAGGGTTTCGTACCCTGTTTGTACATGTCAGCTCGGCTAGGGCGTACGGAGGTAGTCTCTTGGGCGCGTGCGACTTCATGTCACCTTCTTCTTGGATGAGTACATGTACCTTATGTTCCTTTGACTCGATTGCCTTTCTTAGCTCCCAACATCTTCCACGTAAGGTTCCTGGGTTCTTTCTATCACAGCAAAACAACAGTCCTTCTGCATTCCATTGAAGACCATCGATAGCTTTAAACCTCAGCTACTTCAGATATGTCTTCTCTCAAGCAGCAGGTCAGGACGGAAGAGGCGCCGGTCATGATGCCTGGTACGTATGGGTTTCATCTTCAGTCTGCTTGCTTGGTGATAAGGAAAGAAAGACACTATAGCACAGAAGAAGACACTGGATTCGACAGCAGCAGCCATTTCAGTGCACCGAACCAATCTCGCATCCACCTACTTCTTCTCAGCCGTCTAGCTGACACGCCAACACCTCCTAGACGTCCTCTCCCAAGCCATCATCGCGAACAACACCGTCTATTGCTCAGGCGCCGTCGGCATCGATCCCAGTACCGGCAAAATGAGGCCAGGCACCGTCGCAGACCGCACCGTAAGCTCCTCCAATCTAACCCATGCGCTCTCACCTCAACTCAACCTCACTTCCCATCCCATCCCATTACCATCACCAAATCCCAAACCCCAAACCCTAACCCTCCTCTCCGAACAGCACCAATGCATCGCCAACCTCTCCGCCGTCCTCACCGCCGCCGGCAGCAGCCTCGACGCCGTCTTCAAAGTCAACGTCTTCCTGTCTGACATGCAGCACTTCACGGCCATGAACGAAGCCTACAAGACGTACTGGGGAGATGTGAAACCCGCGAGGACGTGTGTGGCTGTTAAGCAGTTGCCGCTGGGCACGGATGTGGAGATTGAGTGTCAGGCTGTTTTGCCGTGAGTCTTTTTTTTTCTCTTTCTTTTTTTGTTCTCTCTTCTTCTTGTGGTTCGCGTCGTATTTTTTGATTTTTGCTAGAGGTGTGAGTGCGAAGGTTGCTGACGATGTGTTGTGACTGCAGGCCGAAGAGCAAGTTGTAGAAGAAAGGAACATACAGGTGACCGCTGCTGCTGCTGCTGCTGCTCGTTCAAGAGCGAGATAGATAGGACCCAGCTCGTCTCTGCCAACACCAAAACGGAAGACCAAGAGCAAGAGCATAGTTTGGGAAAAATCAAAACCAATGTTTGTACTCTCATTTTTTGTTTGATGGAATCGAAGGCATTGAACGAATAGACGATCGAGGCCAGATGTCAAAACAACAACAACAACAAACGGCATATAGCATATATGTACAAACAAACCAGGCAAAGCAACCCTGTCGAAAACCAAAAAAAAAAAAAGATGCA